>JAEEGL015182601.1_pt1 | contig 12488 bp, 10 predicted proteins | sample 9134231 | NCBI WGS metagenome assembly JAEEGL01 (sample SAMN16246548, study PRJNA631951) | gut metagenome | biome: gut microbiome; feature: rumen; material: fiber-attached | host: Bos | place: Iran: Karaj | collected 2018-10
ATCGACTAATGGTTCTAACACTAGCTTCTTACCAAGCATTTCATTAGGTTCCAAGGTCTTTATCTGAAGAACACGCTTACTTGAAGAGGACTTCTTAACAACTTCTTCAATTTTGCCGGAAGTAAGCAATTCACCTTTTTCAATTATTACAGTTGCAGTACAGATTTCAGATAATTCACTCAAAATGTGAGAACTTATAAGTATTCCTTTGCCTTGTTCACAAAGAACTTTCAAAAGTTCTCTGAGTTCTATTCTAGCTCTCGGATCAAGACCAGCAGCAGGTTCATCCATGAGAATAAAGTCAGGATCACTGATTAGAGCTCTTGCAATAGATACTCTTTGTTTCATACCTTTCGACAAAGAATCTATATATTTTTCTTTAATTCCTACAAGATTAGTAAATTCTTCAAGCTGACTGACTGTTTCTTGTCTTTGAGGTGTTTTCAACCCATATGCTCTCGCAAAAAAATCCAAGTATTCATGAACAGTCATGTCGCTGTTGGAAGGTAAGGAATCAGGCACATATCCAATATGCTTTCGGGCTAATTCAGGGTATTCAAGAATAGATTTTCCATCTAACTCAACTTTGCCATCTGTGCATGTTTCTATTGTAGACAAAATTCTCATTGTCGTGGTCTTGCCAGCTCCATTTGGACCAACAAAACCAGTTATTTCTCCTGTTTCTATACTAAATGAAAGGTCATCAACAGCTAAACAAGTCGCAAATTCTTTTCTAAGATGCTTTACAGACAATTTCATCTTGATACCCCTTTCTTTGACACACCGTAAACAAAACAACCCATCTCGCGGACATTGCCTTTTTTATCTAAATCCTGCTTTAAGAAAGGATCACTCTTCAATACTGCGAAATATTCACCTGGTTTTAAGTTTCTAGCAAATGATTCAGCAGAATCACCCGGCTTATTATAATTCTTAAACATTGAATACAAATCTATCGTATTTGAACTCATGCGGTAATTATTTGAAGTTTTAGTAATTGTTGCTTTACTTCCAGCCCTAATATTCGAACCTTGGAATACTTTATTATAATCCTCTCTATAAAATATTACCGAGATATCAGCACCCAAACCATTCAAGATTTCATAATCACTACCAGACTTATTAAATTCAACTCTTGAACGATCTTGCTTTATTGATACCACAGAGTAAACAAACGGTTCTTTAGCTTTTATCCAATTGTAAATAAAGTTCTGAGTTTTATCTAATTTTATTCCTTTAACTAGTGAACCTGATTCGCGCCTATAGTGATTATTATTAAATCCAATTACAGAATTTATAGGAAAACTTAAAGGTTCATTTATAGATTTACCAGATATAATTAATTCTCCGCCCAAAACAATAGAAGTATTTGTGTTTTCATCCAATAAGACAAAAGATTGTCTGAAAATATCCAATCTACCATATTCAAAAATTAAAAAATAAATGAAGATAATTGAACAGCAAACTAAGGCTATTAAAGGAACAGAGACAAATATAAGTATTCTCTTTTTATATAAATTTAAGAAATAAAAATTAACTGGTCCTAATAGAAGGGCGAATACAAATACAAGAACAATTAACAGACCAACAGAAGTCATAGCCTTGTATTCATCACTAAAACAACTTTCAACTCTTAAGTCATTCTGTTTTGGCTGCTTCTGAAACCCAAACTCACGCAAAATATCTTTAGGAATGTATTTACCGGTAGTTACTGTCGCAACTTCAGTCTTCTTTGTTTCTCTTCTGCCATATGAACTATAACTTGAAGTAGGTTCAGGAGTTTTTCTGATTTCACTGAATAGATCTTTAGCACAAAACACTAATCTACCCAAACCAATATTATATGTGTAATTAACCCCTGATGAGGTATTTCTTACAATATCTTTTTTGATATTCCAAAAATCTGTCGGAACATCTATCTCACCCAAAATTATCAGACAGCCACCAGCTTTAACATATTCCATTATAGCATCACGAACAGCTTGAGGCATTTCTTTGAAAGTATTTTCATTAAATATTAAAGCTATATATTGATAATATGCAATCCAGTCTTTGTCCATCATATCCAGATTGCTTTCAAAATAACATAAATTGTAATTACCTCTATCACTCCAGTCTAAGCCATGATCTTTAAAAAGCTTATCAGTATCATTCACTGTTATGCTCTTATCCAAAAGAATACTTTTATTGTTATAATAGCTACTATGTTTATACTTAAGATCAAAATGTTCTATTTCTCTGCCATTCAGATAAAAACGAGCTTCACCTTTATAATTGGAATTTCTGACAGGGAAAAAGATTTTCTCATTACGACTTTCCCTACCGACTAACTCAACCTGTTTTGTTATTTCCAAATCTGAATATGAACCATTGTTTACGTAAACTCTAATATCTATTATCTGTTTATTACTGGTTAAGTTTTCTAATCTGAAATTGAAAACATCATACCCATTTTCATTTCCTGTTGAAAAAGAAGGTAATTCTTCAACAAATACTTCTTCTTTTTCTGCAGCAATAAGCGATTCAACAGAAAAACAAAACACAAAAAACAATACAAATAGTAATATGATTTTATTTCTTATTCTCATCGTTTTATCCAAATTTAAGATTAATCTAAAGTTGTTTCTTTAACACTATCCATTATTTTTCTAAGAAGAAGTTCCGATGTTAAAGACTCAAATCTAGCTTTGTAATTCAAAAGTATTCTGTGATTAAGAGCAGGAACAAAAACTTTTTTTACATCTTCAAATCCCACACTGGGTCTGCCTTCTATCAAAGCTATTGCTCTCGCAGATTCAGAAACAGCTATTGCTGCTCTAGGCGATGCACCATACTGAACAAAGTCTTTTACTTCTTTCAGAGAAGTACTGTTTGAGGGGGAAGTAGCGCAAACTAATCTTGCAATATAATCAGCAACAGCGTTTGGCAGATATATTTCTTCCATAATATCAAATAGTTCTTTTAATTCTGCTTCAGAGAAACAAAATTCTGTTTTAGGAGGTTCACCACGGCGTCTTGATGAAATAATAGTTTTTAGGGTATCAACATCTGCCCCCTTAACTTCTAGTTTAAACAGAAAACGGTCTAACTGCGCTTCAGGAAGAGCATAGGTTCCTTCTAATTCAATTGGGTTTTGTGAAGCAAGAACAAAGAAGGGATCAGGAAGTTTTCTTGTAGTCCCCATAAGAGTTACAGATCTTTCCTGCATTGCTTCCAGAAGAGCTGACTGGGTTTTGGGTGAAGCTCTGTTTATTTCGTCAGCAAGCAAAATATTAGTAAAAATAGGTCCAGGCTGAAATGTCATCTGTCTACTTCCATCTTCACTCTGCTGAAGAATATGGGAACCTAAAATATCTCCAGGCATCAAATCTGGTGTAAACTGAACTCTACTGAATTTTAAACCAAACAGTTCGCCAAGAGTCTTAATTAAAGCAGTTTTACCAACACCCGGAAGACCTTCCAACAGAATATGACCTTGACTTAAAATACCTGTTACAACTAATTTATGAAGTTCAGGTCTACCAACGAGAATGCGATTCAATTCGCTCATAACCCTTGCAATATTTCTCGAAGATTTTTCTACTAGCGCTTTATCAGGTAATTTAACATTATTTAAAGCCATATTCGACTCCCATTTTTCTATTTTTCTTACTTATTAAAATAGTTTTTAACAGCATTTCTATGTTTTGGCAATATATTCTTTTTATTTAAAGAATTATCATTATTATCTGTTTGCTTGATGCTTCCAGCACTATACTTTTCCTTTTCGCGATTAACTTCAGGATCAGCAATACCTATTCCCAAACTAGAAGCACCTGGTGCAGATTCAGGATTAACAGAGGGCAAAGTTTCATCGTGATATTTAGCATTATGGTCAGAAGTTTTGTCACCAAATGACATAGGAGTATAACCTCCACCTCTACTAACCCCACCTGCTCCATCACCGCCGTCATTAGGCATTAGGCCCAACCTAGACTCTCCATTGCCTTGATTGCCTGACGAACCCTCTTCACCATTCTGTTCAGACTGAGAACCATTTTGACCTGAACCAGAACCATTCTGACCTGACTGACCTCCTTCTTGGCCTGTTTGACCGTTTTCTTGTCCAGACTGACCTTCTTTAGTGTCATTCATTTCACTCTGAGTTCCCTCTTTACCTCCCTGACTACCATTTTGTCCATTCTGTGAATTTTCAGCCCCATTTTTACCACTATTTTCTTTTGAATTATTTCCATTCCCAGAACTGTCTTGTTTATTACCTTCTGGTTTTACAGAATCGTTATTAACAGCAAAAAAGCCATTATCCTTACTAGAAGCGCCAGATTCATCGGTCTTTTTTGATTCCATACTCTGCTTGAATTTTTCGCCAGTTGCACTGTCTATCAAATTCTTTTCAATCATTTTTTCAGCTAATTCTGAAGTATCCATCATTTTCTTCTGAATACTATTATTTAAAGATTTAGAAAGATTACCTGCATTAGTATTGTTTATACCATTTGATGCACCAGAATCACCAAGGTAATTATTCAATAAATCATTAATCTCAGCTTCATTCAAACCTAATTGTCTTAATTGCTTTTTTAATTTTTCTAATTCTTCTTGTACCTTTTTTCTTTCTCCATCAGCTTTTTTAGCTTCTTTTGCAAATTTTTCCAGCTTTTTTAAAACTTCCATATCTTTTATTCTTTTCTTCATTTCATCGGAAGCTTCATAACGCAATTTATCACTCATTTGATCTAGAGCTTCAAAAGTAATCCCTGGAGATTCGTTATTTGAGTTTTTTTCAATTTCATCTAATGATGTTTCTAGTTTGGCCCTTTCTTCAGAAGTAATTACTTCTTCCTGTTGAAGCAGTTCTATTTGGGATTTTATTTCATTTACTTTTCTAGAAATGTTAATATTTCTATTGCCAGATTTATTTAGATTCAACAAAGGAACATAAAAACTACCGCAGACAAAAAGCATAGAAATAAGAAGAATACCTATAAGCTGCTTAAAATCATCTGGCATTTTGCTTTCAGGAACAGTATAACGAGATTTTCTAAAATTACTCCAACTTAAATCTCCCGTTTCATATTCAGATATAAGAAGTCCGCCAGCTTTATTATAAGCATCAACACAAGCTATGCAAACATCATCAGAAGCCTTATGTTTATTGGCATAATCAGCACCATAAATAACAGCCAAAGGTATTCCATATATAAATAAAAGTATAAATGGTGCTTTAAGATGAAGAATTCTAAATAATAGAATTACAACACCAGACAGAAGACACCAGCCAATAAAAAAGCGTATAAAAGCCATAATCATTATCTGAGTAAAGTTATTTCTTTTAACGCTTTCTATTGCGTCCTTAGCTGATAACAATCTGTCTGAACTATAATTCACAGAATTACACCTTTATATTATTCATTTATTTTTTTATTTTAGTATTTGAAACTTCAGAAGCCATACGGAATCCTATTGGTTTTGAAGCATCTTCTGGCGACAACAGGAAATTCTTTAATCTTCCAAGCAAATTCTTTTCCGCTTCCTTAAACAGATAATCACAAAACTCCTTTACTCCTTCAGGAGTATTCTTAAAATCTTTGTTGTCATCTACATTAAATGTGATTTTAGAACCACTTTTCTTAAAAACAATCAAAAAAGTAAAAAATTTTTCTTCTAAAGACTTACCGTTAACATTGATTGCAAAACCTATTGCCGCAGTACCATTTTCACCGAACTCAGTATCAAATTCATCTCCGTGCAAATGACCACCTTCTGGAATAAATCCAGTGCTTGGTGGGAACATAAAAACCTTTGTTTCTGGGCATCCTAAGCTTTCGATAATTGAATTCTTAAGTTCATGAACAAAATCACGACATTCCTGCTGATAGTCTCGGCATTCTTTTATACCAATATCAAAAGCTTCACAGAGTTTTTTGTAACGATTTTCTCTTCTTGCCATCTTTTTACCTTCTTTATTATAAATTTTAACAGTTTAATACAATACTTTCATAGGCTCTGGAGCATTACGGCGAGGCCTGATTCTAGACTTATTAACTGTTCTAGTTATAATTCCCTTCTTATTAGGATTTTTGTTTAATTTTGAAACATCTTTATTTTTATTTGGAATAATAATATCTTTCTTTCGTTCTGTAAAATCTCCTTCTTCAGGGGGTTCAGCAGATTCTAACTCTAAGATTTCTTCTAATGTTCTAGGCTCATTGCACTCTTCTACCTGATCCCAACCAGCCTGCGCCAACCAGCTCGTAAGTTTACTTTCTTCATAGAAACCTTCATCAATAGCGTCTCCCCAATAATACCCCTTAGCCATTTTCAGATTTCCTGTAACTTCAGCAATTACTCCTAATCGATAAAAAGCCCATCTGGTTTTTTCTATATCAGCATTTGGCTTTTTGCTTTCATTTGTATAAATGGTAGAGTAATAGCTTTGAGCTTTTTTATAGTTTTTGGCAATTAAAGCTTCTTCACCTTTTTTTCTATAGTTATAATAATTATATCTTCCGCCGCAGCAGCCTGTTAACAAGAAAAGCCAAGCAAAGACCATTATTGATAATCTTTTTATATCTTTAATAAATCTCATTTTCAGCCTTTCTTCACAGTTTAATTATTCTAATTACTTAAAGTCGAAACCCAGAAATCTTTCAAACCATTATTTACAGGTGGGTAAATCGAGGATGACCAAGTAAAATTATGTATACCACTTGATGATTTACTTGTATCATCCATGGTTATACTTATAAGATAACTATTGTCATCATTCTGTTTAATAGTCATATCACTAAGATACTCATCTCCAAAAGTCTGTTTTTTACTATCAGTTACAACAAAAGCCGTTCCGCTATTAGAAGCAACAAACTTTCTAACAAAAGCCTTTTTATTGCCTTTTTTTTCTAATGAATAGTAAGCAGTTCCGCCTTCTATATTTACTTTGAATTCAGTATCTCCATTCCAGGTGTTTTCCCCATCCAATTCAACCTCTATATCTCCAATAGAACGAGAAATATCACTTCTAATCACTGACACTATCCAAAAAGCCTGATTCGCAGCCAATGCATTAAAACTTCCTCTTTTTACATTGGTGGCTCCTCTGGACATCATAACAATAATTATACCTAATACTACTGAAAGAATAGCAAAACATATAAGTATTTCCACAAGGGTCATAGCTTTTTTCTTAATCATTTGCACTTATAAAACCTCTCAGAGTATAACTTGAATCTCGACCTTCCTTACTTCTGTAATTCATTATCAATGTAACTACACGTCCAATTACGATTTCATCAACGAATCCATCTTTAATAGAGTAAGCTGATATAATAAGATGAGGTTGCATATATTCCTCAAAAGTTCCAACTTTTAAAACAACCGAAGGTTCATTGCCTAATGAAAGCTCTTCACCAGACTTTAAGTCATATTCTTTTTCAACATCATCTTCTGGGAAACAATTGATATTATGAGAATTTTCTATTTGTTCCAAAATTTCTACAGTTAGCTGGCTCGCCTTGATTTCATCAGCAGAACGCACTACCTGCTGATGTGAAGAACCCATTAATCCCCAAAGAGGAATTACAGCAGCAAGAAACACAGCTGAAGCGATTAAAATTTCAACAAGACTCATGCCTCTTTTGCTCATGGATTACATCCTTTTGGACCAACAGCCACTCCAAGATATTTTGGTATAAAATCTTCTTCAGTGGGGTCTAATTCAGAATTATATACTAAATATCCGCCCTTGTCTGGAATATTCTCTGGTTTAAACTCTTTAACAGCCATACCACCATTAATAAGAAGAGGAACATCTTTTCTGTCTGCTTTGACTGTTCCTCCTTCACCCAAAGCAACAAGATAAGCTCTAACTTCACTATTTCCAGAATTGTTAACAGTAATAGGTCCTTTTCCAGCAAGCAGCATAACAGGAGTTTTAGCAGAATCTCCTTGCGGTGGCAAAAAAGCGCCAACAGAAATAGGACCATCACTATAAATGGTTCCCGGAGTATTGATATTCATATTTCTAAAACGAACATTTTCACTGTCAGAAGTAACTTTATAAACAAGATTATTCAGATTCAAATCAGAACCATTTGAATTTGAACCAAAATAAGAGTTCAATAAACTTTGTATACCATCAGATGAGCCTGTTATTTCATAGCAAGTTCTTAATGAAAGACCTAAAGTCCTATCTTCTGATTTACCAATTTCAGAAACATCCAAATTTTCAATATTTTTAGGCAAATAACCTAGTTTAAGTTCACCACCAACAAAATCTTTTGGTTTAAAAACCGTATTATTAACATCTGGAACAGAGGGGTCAGGAGGAAGACTAACTTCATCATTATTTTTTGAATATTCAGATATTATATTATAGGTGACATCAATACTTCTTATATTAGATTTGCTCATTACCTTATAATAATCAACTGCACTAACGTCACTTACAGAATAATCCAACTTTTCAAAATATTTCTGCAAAACATCTGCTCCCTTATTACCTGAATCATTTTCAAAATCATAACCTTCAGAGAAAAATAAAAAGTTCTCAAAAGAATATTTATTTCCGTTTTCTGAAGAATAATTCTTTTTCAGAGATTCATATTCTGTTTTATCTTTGCCATCACCAATTCCTATTATTGCTGCAAACAAAGACTCACTGGAATTTACAGGCAATAAATAACCCATTTCAAGGTATCGGTCATCAACTTTTCCAATAACTCTGGTTATAGATGGAACAATATTGTTTGATTCAGAACTACTGCCACGGACTCCCACATCACTAAATAAATGAAGACATGAACTATTCCAAAATTTATCTGTTTGTGACGACCCTGGCGGATTATTATCAAATTCAGATTTTAAAATCATTTTCCAAGTCTGATTTGAAGAACCTGTTAGTGAATCAGAAAAACCCCAATAAGCTACTCTAAAACCAAGTAACTCATTATTATATAGGTTCGTATCCCATCTGTCTCCGGAAGGGAAATCAAGCATTAAAGTCACGGGTAGCCCAGAATCTCTATAAGAATAAAAATTCTGTCCATATTTTTCGCTTCCGCTAGCGCGATTTAATATCAGATGATCTCCACCAATATAAATCCAACCGCGTTTCATCCACATATCCCCGGTTTTGTTATCTTCATCTCCTGTAGACTTTTTATTATCAAGCAAAAATGGGTGTTTCCCATTTGCAGAATCACCACTTCCACTTTTGATTGAAACAGTATTGAAAGCAAAAGAGTCATCTGCTCCATCAGTCCAATAAAAATTGAACTTCGTAATTGGTATTGGGAAAGGAAAAACTACTTTAAAAGGCCTTGTCTCCTGCCAAACAGCACGGCTTTTACCAATTTTAATTGTTACTCTAACAGTTAGTCGCCCAACTTTTTCCCAATCAAAAAAAGTTACTTCATCTCCAATACCCTTAGAGGATTTTAAACTATTTAAAGATGCAATATCAGAAAAGCCTATTTCTATCAACGGAACCTCAGGTTTTTCATTACCAGTTGTCCCTTTAAGAAGATTATCTATCAAATTATCGAAACCAATATGAGCTAACCATTTCTTGCTTAATTCTTCGCTAAGTTTATCTGAACTATTTGAACTTATTAGAGCTTCCCTTATCCGAATTCCTCCACCACTTGTTTCATCATTTAAATCACTGATAAAATGAGAAAAAACAAATCGGCAAACAGATTGAGCACATTTTTCTGCTCTTAAATGCCTGAGAATTTCACGACTTTCGTTGGATTTTCCCATTACAAGATAATTATAAGATGCTACGAGAACAGCAAGAACAACAATTGCACCTATAACAACAAAAAAGACAATCCCTTTACGATTACTATTTTTTCTTTTTATTAGAAATGGAGATAAAATCAATTCTGTAACCCTCCATTTTCTGAATTTTGTAATTGATTCAAATTTTTATCCAACCAACGTCTTGTCCCTTCATGCAAAGGAACTCCTGTTTCTCTTAAAATCTTCAAAATTGATTCAGAATCTGTTGGAACTGTTTCAAAAGCTTTAAATCTATACTTTAATTTCTGGCATCCCTTAATAAGCATTTCTGTTACATATTCAACTAAATCAGGAGATATATCAGATGTTGTCACCAGAACATTTGGAATAGCAATAGTCTTTATTTCAGGCTGGTTTTCTTCGTAATAACCAGCAGGAATAGTATATTTTACAGAAGTTGAAACTTTATTACAAATCAGGTCAATCTGTTTATCATCAAAACTTACAAGACCACAATGATAGAATATAATAGAATCTGCCACTGTACGATTCGGCATACCTGCCTGTATCATAGCAAAACCAATGTGAGCATCACCTATTTTTTTTACAACTTCTCCTATAGGAACATCAATGCTGTGTTTTCCAGAAATATTTAAAGCTTCGAATATTTCTTTTGAAGTTCTAGCAGTCGAAGAATTCCTTTGCCCAATAAAACCTTTTATCTTACCAGGGAATACATAATTAGGCGTTAAATCTTCAGGAGGCTTAATCATTTGGACAACATCATACCAAAGCGGCCATACAACTCTTATTTTAGGATTCGAAGAAAAAGCCTCTTTTGCTATTCTTGCTTCAGCCATTCCAAAATCAATTCGTTTAGTCTGCAAAAGAACAATATTGTCTGTAGACCCGTTCGTTTGAAAAGCTTTGAAAGAACCACCATTTTTATCAATACTATCGTTAAACCATTTTTCTAACAGTTTTCCTGCTGCAAAATAAGTTCCTAATGTATTTCCTGTTCCGATAACATGATGAGAAGAAGAATATAAATTAGGAGGCAATGGAACTTCTGAAATTTCTTCTTCCTCTTCATTGAGACTAATTATCGCTAAAGTAGAAACAGCTATTAGTATAAAAACCAATAACCATATAAGCTTTTTTATATTTTTACTATTCTCTTTCATTAGTACTTATCATATTTTAACCCTATACATTCAATATTAGCAACCTTTAGATTTATTATTATTTAGTTAACAAATAATTTTTAGTCCTTGCAAAAAAAACAAAAAAAAATATTATTTCGAATAGTTTAATCTTGATAAACAATTGCCGATGTTATAATATATAAATTATTCAAGGTGGAGTTGAATGAAGAATTTTGAAAAAATACTTTTGATTACAGTATTTTTCTGTATACTTCCAGTAGCAAATCTTTTTGCATTATCTCAAGAAGCAACAGAAGCTATTGAAGCTATGCGTGCTCGTCTCCGCCTTTTAGAATCTAACAATGAACAGCCTTCAGAAATAGTTTCTTCTAATGCAGCAAGCGATGAATATATTCCTGGTCGCGAACTTTCTGCTGTTTTGGCAAGAATCAGACGTGAAAGATTTGAATCTGAAAAGAGATTCAAACAAAATCATATTAAGCCAGCTAACACAAATGAAAACGAAGTAACTATTGTTGAAGCAAAACCTGTTACTGAAGTTACAGAAGAAAATATTATCGTAGCAAACGATCAGAATTCTTCAGAACCTGAAGTATCAAATGAAGAAAAACAGGTAGTTGCTGTTCCAGCGGTTACATCAAATACATCCGAAGAAAAACCGACACAGACATCAACTGAATCTGAAGCAGCCAATACAGCTTCTCAAGACGAAATTATCATAATAGAAGCTATGGAAGCTGAAGATTCTGAAGCCTGGTCTGTTCCAATCAAAAACAAAACTAATGAATCTAATCAGGAAGAAACAGTAGTTCCTGCTCAGAAAGCTGAAAAAAGCAACGAATACGTTACAGGTCAGCTGCTAGAACGCTCGATTAGAAGAATTAGACATAGTCAGAGACGCAATACTCCTGCAAGTAGTGAATTAGATGCAGCATTGGAAGATTATGAAAAAAGAATAGCAGATAAAAGAGCTAGAAATTCTCAAGAAGTTATTGCTAATGCAAATGAAGAAATAGAAGAACTTTTCAATAATTCAGAAAAATCTTCATCTATAGCTGAAATTGAACAGAATAGACACGACGAAGATATTGAATCTTCTGATAATGAAGAAAACAGAATTGATGATGACAAATTTAATGATTATATCAGCAAATATGATTTTAAGATGCCTGAAAACTACAGAATAATAGTAGAATAAAGTAAGCAAAAAAAGCCTGCGATTATATCGCAGGCTTTTTTTTGCCCAGATTATTGTTGAAATTTTTTCCCCTCATCTCTCATCTCTTATAACTTGGTGAAACGCTTCGCTGTGGGACGTTTCACTGTGGTAATTGTCGAATAACTACCACGTGCAATGTCAGTTGTCGTCTCACCGATTGCGGTAGCAATCATTTCACAGAGGCTTTAGCCTCATACCACCTACCACCAGTCTCTAACCACTCACCACTAAACTCGTAAGAAAAAAAAATTCCCCCTTTACAAAAAGGGGTCTCTTGTAACTTGAAACTTGTATCTTATATCTTATATCTAAAATATTGGCATACCACACTTTGTACAGAACTTTTCTTGCGGTGGATTTTC
>JAEEGL015481446.1_pt1 | contig 12488 bp, 14 predicted proteins | sample 9134231 | NCBI WGS metagenome assembly JAEEGL01 (sample SAMN16246548, study PRJNA631951) | gut metagenome | biome: gut microbiome; feature: rumen; material: fiber-attached | host: Bos | place: Iran: Karaj | collected 2018-10
AGGACCAGCAATTACTCTATCAGTTGCTTCATCTATTTCACTCATTGTAATAGCATTCTTATTTCTTCTTACTGCAAGTAGTGCAGCTTCATTAAGAAGGTTTTCAAGGCCAGCACCACTAAATCCTGGGGTTCTTTTAGCAAGATACTCTAGTTTTACTGATGGAGCAAGTATTTTATTTTTTGCATGTACTTTTAATATTGCTTCTCTTTCTCTAACATCTGGTAAATCTACAGTAACTTGTCTATCAAATCTACCGGGACGAAGTAATGCAGGATCAAGTACATCAGGTCTGTTAGTTGCTGCTATAATAATGATACCTTCATTTTCACCAAATCCATCCATCTCAGATAGTAATTGGTTTAATGTTTGTTCTCTTTCATCATGTCCACCACCAAGGCCAGTTCCTCTTTCTCGTCCAACTGCATCTATTTCATCAATAAATATTAGACAAGGTGCTGTTTGTTTAGCTTGTTTGAACATATCTCTTACACGAGATGCTCCAACACCAACAAATAATTCTACAAAGTCAGATCCACTTATATAAAAGAATGGAACTTTTGCTTCACCCGCTACTGCTTTAGCAAGCAATGTTTTACCTGTTCCAGGAGGACCTACTAATAAAACTCCCTTTGGAATTCTAGCACCCATCTTAGTAAATTTTTTAGGATTTTTTAAAAAGTCTATTAATTCTTGTACTTCTTCTTTTTCTTCAACTAATCCAGCAACATCTTTAAATGTTTTAGTGCCACCATCAGTTGATAATTTAGCTCTGCTTTTACCAAAATCAAATGAATTCTTTCCATTACCGCTTAGTTTAACTAACATCACATAGAATAGAATTCCAATTAATACGATAGGTACTACATTAAATAATATATTTAACCATACACTATTTTCTGGATTACTATTAGTTTTAACATCTAAATTATTGTTTTTGGCAAGTTCGTAAATATTGGAAATAACTGTATCAGTATAAGGAACACTTACTTTAAATGTTTCATTCTTTTTATATGTATTTAATTTACCAGTAATAATGTAAATACCAGAACTACTTTTTGGAGTAACAACCAACTCTGTAACAGTATTTTCATTCAAAGATGTTAATAATTCATTGTAATTAAGTTCATTTACTTTATTACTTAAATTATTCACATAGAAATAAGAGCCAAAAACAACAATAAATAATAGTATGTATGGCAAAAAATTCATTGATTTTTTTGATTTTTTTATATTCATAACATTCTTCCTTTCTTTTAATAATATCTTAGTATTATATCATACTCTGACGTACCTGTTTTGTCAAACTTTGATTTCTTAATTCCAGGAATCCATACAATGTTTTCTTTTGAGTCTAATACTATTGGCCATAACTTCCTATCACTAATAGAAATCTTTTCATTAATAAATATTTCACTTACTTTTTTATGTCCGCTCATACCCTTTATAATTATTTTGTCTCCATCTTTTCTATTTCTTACATACAAAGGTAAACTTACTTCTTTACTACTTAGCCTAATTACATAATTTGAAGTATCGTGTGTATCTTCAATTTCTTCAATAATTTTACCATTAGGTAAGTTAACTACTTTATTAATTTCTATTTCATATGAACCATATTCTTCTTCATCAAAAGAGAATATTATTTCATTATATGATTTAATAACAATAACATTATTAGGCAAATGAACAATGCTATTTGATTTATTTGATTTAATTAGGTCAAATATTAACTCTACATGAGCATCCCCAATTATTAATAAATCATCTCCATATATCTTTTCAAGTATATTGTAAATAATTTTAGTTTGAATTACATTTTCTAATTGTATGAACTTATCTATAGATAATGCTCCATCTTGAAATACTTTATTAAATACTTTTCTAGCCTCATTATCAATAAAATTACTATTTTCTAGTAAAGTTTCACTAAATTTAAGAAATTTTTTATGAACATTTTTTTCTTCCTTTTTTAAAAATGGAAGAACAACATGCCTATATCTATTTCTTGTATAATGGTCTTCGTTATTAGATGAATCTATTGCATATTTAATATCATTCTTTTTATTAAAATCATTAATTTCATCTTTAGTTACTGTTATTAAAGGTCTTACTATTTTATAATCACCTTTATCAACAATTCTACTAAAGCCACTATATCCTTTTAAAGTAGAACCTCTGACAATTCGCATAAGTATTGTTTCAATTAAATCATCACCTTGATGAGCTGTCATTAAATATTTTGCCCCATAGTTTTGAACTAATTCCTCAAAGAAAGCATATCTTACACTTCTTGCTTCATTATGAAAATTGTCATCGCCCCATGACAATATTTTCTTATACTCAAAAATAATATCGTTTTCTTTACAATATTTTTCTAAATCTATTTTTTCTTGTTCACTTTCTTTTCTTTTATTATGATTTACGTGAGCACATACTATTTTAAAGCCTATTTTTTTCTTAAATTCATTTAAAATGTATAATAGTGCCATTGAATCAGGTCCACCAGAAACTCCGATTACTACTACGTCATTTGTTTTAAGACTAATTTCAGTGCTCAAAAAATTATATACTTCTTCCATATCAAGCCTTTCTATACTAATCTTCAATCTTAATAATTATTTCACCATTCTTTGAATATAGGAATTTTTCTCTCGCATATTTTGCCATATATTCTGGATCCTGTAGTTTGCTAATTTCATCTTTTAAATTTTCCTCATCTTCGAGTTTGCTATTATATACTTCCTTAAGTTTTGATATTTCTTCCTTATTTTTAACAATTTGAGAAAAATATGAAAAAGCAGTCGAAACAAAAGCAACAATAGATATTATAAATGCTATTGATAAAAAAGTCACTCTAAATTTTGTTTTTTGGCTCATTTTTCTCATATGTATCATACCCCATAATATTATTCATTATAATTATATATTAGGTATAATGCATTTTACAATCGATTAGACTTATTTTTACATTTTTTTTGTAAATTACAATAATTAATTATTAAAAAAGTAATAACAGTAATCGCTATGAATAGTATTTTTATATTTCCACTATTTATTTTATACATAAAAACAAAGTATATAAGTGTCAAATTAATCATTAATAAGAACGAATTGAAAATTACATATATTTTATTTACTTCATATATATATTTTCTCACTTTTTTTAAAGCATATGATGAAAATAGACCATATAAAATAGAAAAAAAGATAGAAATTAGCTGCAAATGTAAACTCATTTAAACAACCTTGATACGATACTTTCTTTTTTTATCTTACTTCCAGTATCAAGATACATTACTGAATATATTAATCCTTTAATAGATATTTTACCACTTAATATATCCAATGAAACAAGTTCTAATTTTTCTCCTCTTATTATTAATGATCCCATTATAGTATCTATAAAAAATTCTTTTTCATCAAAACCATTTAGCTTTTTAATGCCGCAAATTGCAATATTCTTTCGATCAATTAAAGATATATTGTGGTTTTGAGTAATGCTATTTTCATTAATTTTTTCCATATTATCACCAATATAATAATATGTATAATTTTTTAGTATATGAAAAAAAGACCTTTCGGTCTTTTAATTATTTCATTATTCTTCTGTTTCTTCTGCAGGTTGAACATCTTCTGCTTTGTCATAAGCATCAAGAATTTCTTTTTCAAACATTGTTCTAACCTCTTGGTTGATTGGATGAGCAATATCTTTGTATTCTCCAACTGGAGTTTTACGACTAGGCATTGCGATAAATAAACCATTATCTCCTTCAATAATTCTAATATCATGAATAGCAATTGCATTGTCAACAACAACTGAAGCAATTCCTTTCATACGAGAATTTTCTTTCTCAACCTTACGAATTTTTACTGATGTAATTTCCATAAGTACCTCCTTAACATTTTGCTAAATTAATTATAATACAATTTTTTTTCAATAGCAATATTTTTAATCAAATTTGCTTATGACAAGTTGTTTTGTTACTATGTCTGAATAAGTAAATGTTTTTATTCCTCTATTTGTTTCAATCAAAAATAAATGATCATATATTTCTTTTATTTTTCCTTCAAGGTACTCATATTTACCTCTACCTATATTTACTTTGATTTTGAGTTTACATCCCTTTAATTCTAATATCTTATTTCTTATTTTATCAATATTCATTATTATCCTTTCTTGGATATCCAATTTTCATTTTTCCATTAGTCATTATTCCTCCAAAGCCTTTAGAACCATATTTTGTTTTTGACAGAATTTCTTTTATATCTATTTCCTTATTAATACTAGATAAAGCTATAAAAGAAGCTATTATTGCTGGATCTAAAGCATGTATATTGGAATGTGTTGGACTTGATGCATAAGTAGAACCTGATTTAATTAATTCTTCATAATTACTCTGACATGCACCTGCTATAACAATTATATTATTGTATTCGCTGTTTTTTCTAATTTCACTAACAGCTTCTATATAATATTTACTATTTAAATATTTGTTATCTTTTTTATAATAAGCGTCATGGCCAGTTATTACGATAATATTCGGATTATATTTTTTTATTAAACCAATTATTTTTTTCTTGTATTCTAAAATATTTAAAGTAAGAGAATTATATTTTAATTTTTGACTTCTGTAGTATTCATCACATTTATCTTTATATTCTTCATCTGTATCTATATGTAAAATGGTCCCCGGTATATAAAAATATGAATCAGTTTTTAATTTTCTTACTTCCTCATATATTTCTTTTTTTTTACAATATTTGCACTCTATTAAATCATCTTCTTGTGAGTCAGCTACTAATCTTATATCGACTCCTTTTAATATATATTTATTACCCCTTATATCTATAATCCTAAATAGAATATCATTATCATATTTTTTTCTTGTAACATATTTTCCAATTTTTAACATATATCCCCTATTAATAAGTATGTTTTAAAATTAAATTAATGCAAAAAAAATCTAATCAAGGTGATTAGATATTTCTATAAATTCTTCTATAGTTAATTCTTCTGCTCTATTATTTAAATTTTTATTATATTTATTTAATATTTCATTTATTTTATCTAAATTATAATTCTTTAAATTATTTCTTAGATTTTTTCTTTTTTGTTTAAAAGAATCTCTTACTAATTTATAAAATTTTTCTTCATTGGTAACTAATTTCTCTTTTTTCCTTTTTAATTTAATAACCATACTATCTACTTTTGGAACCGGAGTAAAACAATTTTTACTAACATTACATATTCTTTCTATATCAAAATTATATTGTAAGAAAACACTTAATGAATTGTATTCTTTAGAATGAGGTTGCGCCATAAATCTTTGTGCTACTTCTTTTTGAATCATTATTGTTATTTCATAAGGATTAGACTCACTAACTATTTTATTTATAATAGCAGTAGTAATATAATATGGTAAATTACCTACAAAAAACAATCTTTTATATTTTCTATCTATATATTCATCTAAATTAACTTTTAGGAAATCTTTAAATATTATTTTTAAATGATCACTTTCGATACTTTCAAGTGTTTCTCTTAGTCTTTCATCTATTTCGAAGCATATAACATCACAATCCTTAGTAATAAGTTCTTTAGTTAATGCACCTGCTCCAGGACCAATTTCAATAATTAAGTCTTCATTAGAAACATTTATAGAGTCGGATATTTTTTTAATAATATTATTGTCATTCAAAAAATTTTGGCCCAATGATTTTTTATAATCAAACTTCATTATTTTTTCCATCCTTGTCTTAGTACTTCAAATTCAAGTTTTCTTACTCTTCCAACATGTTTAATTGCATAGCTTTCACTTTCAGTAAGCAAATCAATTACATTTCCACCGACACCCCTATCAAGCACTATAGCAATAATAGGTTCACTAGAAAGTTTTTTAACATTAAATCTTAGTATAGTTCCACATGGATATTTTCTACTACTGGCAACTATTCTTACAGTTCCATATGTTTTATCATTATAATAAATACCTTTTTTAAGTACATTAGTTCTTGGTGGACAAGCTAAGTATCCTGTACAAAGTGCGCAATCCCCAGCATATCCAGTTAATTCTCCCATAAAAGTATATATTGGATTATTAACTCCTTCTTTATATAATTCATCTTGAGATGTTTGCATAACTTGCATATCTATGTTCTTATTTAAATTATCATTCATTGCAACTGAAAGAGAACTTTCACTGAAAGTTGTATCATTTACAAAAAATAAAGCTATAAAAATAATAATTCCTTCAATAGCCATTTTAATACGACTTTTTATATACTTCTTCATAGATACTTCTCCACAAGAAAATTATATAATAAGTGATATTAAATGTCAAAAATCTCCTCGAAATTCTTAGTAGTTTGATTAATTACTTCTTCAACTTTAATTCCTTTTATTTCTGCTATCTTTTTAGCAACATACCATATATTATATGGGTTATTCTTTCTACCTCTAAAAGGTTCAGGTGAAAGATAAGGACTATCTGTTTCAAGAAGTATATCTTTTAAATCTATTTTTTCAATTACTTGATATAATTTAGAATTTTTAAATGTTAAAACTCCACCTATTCCAAGTTTAAATCCTAACTTTATAAATTCTTTTGCCATTTCATAACTTCCACTAAAGCAATGAATAACTCCTTTTATTTTACTTACTTTTAAAATATCATAACAATCCTGTATGGAATCCCTAGTATGTATTACAACTGGCAAATTATACTTCTCTGCAAGATCAAGTTGCTTATTAAATAATTCTTTTTGTTCCTCTTTTGAGTCTTCATCATAATAATAGTCAAGTCCTATTTCACCTATAGCAAATACCTTATTATCTTTAATTAAATCCTCTAATTCTATTAAATTAGCTTCATATACATTTTGAGGATGTATGCCAACTGCTGGTAATAAAAAACTTTCATACTTTTTATATGATTCGATTACTTCTTTTGATGTTTTAATATTATCAGCACAATTTAAAACACAAAGAACATTCTTCTCTTTCAATTCTGTTATCAAAGAATCAATATCTTCATAATATTCATTTAAAATATGCGCATGAGAATCAATCATTTAAAACACCTGTCATTTCATAATACATTATTTTAAATGTAAAATATAAAAATATCAATAAAGATATTGTTTGATATAATTCTATTCTACACTTAAAATATAATAATAAACTGCTAACAATACATATAATACTTACTACAAAAAATAAAAATAATGCATTTTCTTTTACTACATCTTTTATTCTTTCTCTCATATTAATCACAAAAATGATTTTACCATTTTAATTCTTATATTTTCTACAACTTAGACAATTTAATAATTAATTTTACATATTTTTACATTATTTGTAATAATTTTTAATTAGTTTTGAAATTATGTTTGAATAATTAATTATGTTATCAATATTGTCCTTAGAAATTATAAATAAAGTGCCCAACAAATCACTATTTAATACTATTGGAGTTAATACGCTTTTTCCTTCGACAGTATAATTATTAGATACTTCATTAATTACATTATTTGCTTCAACTACCTGTTTTCTTTCTTTTATTAGATTATTATACTTAGCATTTAATATTGCGTTATCTTTATTAATTATTTTGCTACTCACTATTAAGTTAATATCATACTCAGTTATTTCACTAAATATATTTAGCATTTCAAGTATTTTATCCTCATTATTATTTAAATATGAATATTTTTCTAATACTATTTTATTATTATCTAAAAGTATATGAAAATCATCACCTGGATTTATGTTTAAAAATTTTCTTAATTCTTTTGGAAGTACTATTCTTCCTAAATCATCTATTTTTCTAACTATTCCAGATTGATTCATGTAATCACCCTAATTATAGTTTGATAACTATTATCTATTTTATGCAGCAAATTTTTGCTTAAATATTACTTCTAACAATTCTTCAATATAGTATATATAATTTTTATCCAAATTTGCTTTTAATAAAGTTATAAATAAAGTGCTACTTTTATATGCAAAATTAAATTTAGTAGTAATTTTAGTAGATTCATAGAATAATGATTCAACATTTAATGTATCAAAAATTTCTTTATTAATTTTAATAGTACATTTTAAATTACCATTTTCAACAATTTTGCACATGCACATGGCAAGCAATTTTTCCACATATTTCTCATGCGCATAAATCATTAATTTTTCATTGGTAATTCCAAATCTGTCTTTAATTTCTGATAATACTTCATTCAATTCTTTTTTATTTGTTATACCATTAATCTTTTTATGAAGTTCAATTATTATTTCACTTTCATCACTATATTCACTTCCAATATGGGTTTCAACATCAATTGGAATAACTTCTTTTTCATCTTTTTCTTCGTCTAAATCTATTCCATTAACTTCTTCATTTATTAAATCCATATACATATTCACGCCAACTGAATCTATGAATCCAGCTTGTTCTTTACCAAGAATATCTCCAGCTCCTCTTATAGCTAAATCTCTTAAAGAAATCTTATAACCACTTCCAAGTTCAGTAAATTCTTTTATAGCTTCAAGTCTTTTAAGCGCAACACTATTTAATACTTTTTCTTTCTTATACATTAAATATGCAAAAGCAATTCTATCACTTCTACCAACTCTTCCTCTAATTTGATAAAGTTGACTCAAACCAAATCTATCACTATCTATTACAACAATAGTATTTGCATTAGGAATATCTATTCCATTTTCTATAATTGTTGTGCTTACCAACACATCATATTTTTTATTGGTAAAATCATAAACAATATCTTGCATTTCATCTTTTGTCATCTTACCATGTGCATAACAAAATCTTACTTCCGGTATTAGTTTCTTATATTTGTTAACAAGTTCATTCATATTATTTATATTATTATATAAAATGAATGCCTGTCCTCCTCTTGACACTTCTTTTAAAATTACTTCTCTTATTAACATTTCATTATATTCAATTACATATGTTTGAACTGGATATCTATTCTTTGGTGCACTTTCAATTAATGATAAATCCCTTATACCGACAAGTGACATTTGTAATGATCTTGGAATTGGGGTTGCAGAAACTGATAAAACATGTACATTTGATTTTAATTTTTTAATTTTTTCTTTTTGTTCTACACCAAAACGATGCTCTTCATCTATTACAAGAAGACCCAAATTTTTATATTCAACATCATTACTTAGTAATCTATGAGTACCAAATATTATATCTATTTTTCCTTCTTTTAATCTTTTTAATTTTTCTTGAACTTGATGATTAGTAAAATGTCTATTAACTATATCAATAGTAATACCATAATTTTTAAATCTTTCAACTGCAGAGTCATATTGTTGATGAGATAACAATGTAGTAGGGCATAAATATGCAACTTGCTTTCCGTTCATTACTGTTTTAAATATTGCTCTAAATATAACTTCTGTTTTACCATAACCTACATCTCCACAAAGTAGTCTTTCCATTGGTCTGTTTTTTTCTAAGTCTCTTTTAATTTCCTCAGAACACTTTATTTGATCAGTAGTTTCCTCATATTGAAATTCCGACTCAAATATTGCTTGTTCTTCATCATCTTTTTTAAAACCTTCAATGGTTGCTTTATTTCTTTCTCTATAGATTTTTAAAAGTTCACCAGTAATACTTTTAATTCTTTCTTTAATTTTTAATTTTGTTTTTGTCCATTCAATACTATTTAATTTATTAATTGTTGGCTTGGCACCTTCTTTAGCTGAATATTTATATAACTTAGTTATATCTTCAACTGGCATATATAATTTGTCATTGCCTTTATATTGAATTAATAAGTAATCTTTTTTTAATCCATTCTTTTCAATAGTGGTAATACCCATATATATACCTATTCCAGATTTTCTATGAACAACATAATCTCCTATTTTAATATTATCTATTGAAGAAATTTTACTTCCATAATTACTACCATTAAAGGTAGTTCTTCTTACATTTGATGCAAATAAGTCAAATTCAGAGAAATAATAATTATCTTTATATATAAATCCATGATTTAAATTTTCATTTATCACTTTAATATTTTTATCATATTTCTTGATTTCACTATTTAATTGTTTATTATTACTAAACACATACGCATTATGTTTAACAGCATCATTAAAGAATAATTCTTTATTTGAATTATAATTATCTACACTTTTAGCTTCAATAATTAAATCTTTATTTTGATTATTAATAGTATCTATAAAAATATCATTTTTCTTATCAACTAATTGTGATAAATCAATTATTTCTTTTTCTATATTTAAATATTTTATTTGTGGTTTAATCATTTTCTCTTGGTTTAATAATTGATTATAATTATGGAATATCACTAAACCATCATTTACATATTCTCTAATTGATGAGTTATTTTTACCAAAATCATCTTTAATTGAGCATATTTTTATTTCAGATACATCATTAATAGATTTTTGAGTTATCTCATCGAAATATTTAATTTTATCTATTGTATCATCAAAAAATTCTATTCTAACCGGATGTTCTTCATTAATTGGAAATATATCAATTACAAAACCTCTAACTGCAAAGTCAGATATATCATAAACAATACTTTCTTTTTTATAGCCTATATCTACTAATTTTTTAATTAGTTCATCTCTATTAATAGTATTTCCTATTTTCAATTCTATTTTTTTATTTTTAAATTCATCTATACTTGGTAATTTTTTAATAAAGCTGTTTAAATGAACTATTATTATTTTTGCATCACTATTACTAAACTTATTTAATAAATTTGATCTCATATACAACATTTCAGGAGAACTTGCTACTGCATTTTTAGTCATGAAATCATCTTCAGGAAATAAATATACATCACTAGTATATTTTTTAATTTCATTATATATTTCAGTTGCTTCATTTAATGTTGGAACTACTAATAAAATATTTTTCTTACACTTGAAAAATATATATAATAAAAATTGATTATATATTTCATTCTTGCTAACGTATATTTTTTTATATTTATCAACGTTAAAATCAAATAATTTACTATATAAATTATTCATTATTTTTATTATATTTCTCCATTAGTTTATCTATACTACATATAGTAAAATCATCAATTATGTCAGATATAATTGGCAATATCTTATCTATTTCTTCTTTTTCTTTTTTTCCAAAATTGCCAAGTACATAATCCATTAATTCATTGTCATTTTTAGAAATACCTATTCTTATTCGTTGAACATTTTCACTTTTTAGTGAATCTATTATGTTTCTAATACCATTATGTCCTCCACAAGATCCACCTCGCTTTATTTTAAATTTTCCAACTTCAAAATCCACATCATCATAAATTATAAGTACATCCTTTAAATCTAAATTATAAAATTTCATGAATTTAGACACTGAATTTCCAGATAAATTCATGTAGGTTTGTGGTTTAACTAAAATTAATTTTTCGCCATTCACCAATGATTCAGAGTATAAACTATTAAATTTTTTCTTAAATGTAAGACTATTTTTTGTAGCATAAAAATCAATTGCTATAAATCCACAATTGTGTCTAGTATTTTCATATTTTTTTCCTGGATTACCTAGTCCTACAACTAACTTCATCTTTTTACTCCTTTACATAATCATTATATAATTTATTTTTACTGATATTATATCTATCAGCAATCTCTTTGATAGCATCTTTTTTACTATAACCACTATCAATTAATTTGCTTATCTCTTGTGAGTAGTCAATTATTTTATCACTTTTTTTATATCCTTCAACTACTATTACTATTTCACCTTTTATTTTATCACAATTTTTAATTATATTACTAATATTATCTCTAATTACTTCTTCATATAGTTTAGATATTTCTCTAACGATTGCAATTTTTCTGTCGCCTAGAACTTCTAACATTAAATTCAATGTATCCATTATTCTATGTGGTGCTTCATAATAAATAGTTGTATATTCTATTTCTTTTAAATTGATTAATTCCTGCTTGGCAATTGATGATTTACTATTTAAAAATCCATAGAACATAAATTTTTCATTTGATAAACCTGACATATTAATTGCTGGTAATAATGCATTAGGTCCTGGAAGTGCTATTACAGTTATATCTTCTTTTATAGCATCTTCGACAATTACATTACCAGGATCACTAATTAATGGAGTACCTCTATCTGTAACATATCCAATATTTTTACCTGATTTCAAAATACTAATTATTTTATCACTATGTAGTTTTTCGGTGTATTTATGACATGATTCTACTTTCTTATTAATTTTTAAATATTTTAATAGATTTAAAGTTTCTCTTGTATCTTCAGCATATACCATGTCCACTTCATTCAATGTCTTAATAGCTCTTAAAGTAATATCATCTAAATTTCCAATTGGAGTAGGTATTAAATATAATTTTCCATATTCACTTTCTTGATAACTTTTTTGTATCATTTTACATTTCCTCCAAACATTTCTATAACTTCATCAGTATATGATCC
>JAEEGL017347889.1_pt1 | contig 12488 bp, 11 predicted proteins | sample 9134231 | NCBI WGS metagenome assembly JAEEGL01 (sample SAMN16246548, study PRJNA631951) | gut metagenome | biome: gut microbiome; feature: rumen; material: fiber-attached | host: Bos | place: Iran: Karaj | collected 2018-10
CACCGACGCAGTAGTCAAAAAGGTTGCCAAGGCAGGCTTTGACGAGGTTTACGGCGCAAGACCGCTTAAGAGGGCAATTCAGAGCGAGCTTGAGGATGTCATTTCCGAAGAGATGCTCAAAGGCAATATCATAAAGGGCGAAAAGTATAGCTGTAAAATTGAAAAGAATAAAATAGTTTTCAAAAAGCAGTAATAAATGCCGAAAGCAGGGCAGGGATTATTTCTCTGCCCTGTAATTTTTATATTGTAAAAATATTTTCAAAAAACACTTGCTTTTTTCGTGAATATATATTATAATTCAACTATCGAACATTTGTACGATTGAGAGGTAAACGATATGGCAACCAAAACTTCAAAGACAATAAATACAGACCCCACGGCTGAAAATAAAAAGAAGGCGCTTGACACGGCTCTTGCGCAGATAGAAAAGAAATACGGCGAGGGCGCAATTATGCGTCTGGGCAATAACGGACTTAATATTGAGGCTGTTTCGACAGGCTCAATCGCACTTGATGCGGCAGTCGGCATAGGCGGTCTTCCCAAGGGCAGAATTATTGAGATTTACGGACCTGAGTCCTCAGGTAAAACCACACTTGCGCTCCACGCTGTTGCAGAGGTACAGAAGGCAGGCGGCGAGGCGGCTTTCGTTGACGCCGAGCATGCGCTTGACCCCGTTTATGCAGCGGCTTTGGGCGTTGATGTTGACTCTTTGCTTGTTTCTCAGCCTGACTACGGCGAGCAGGCAATTGAAATTGTAGAGGCTCTTGCCCGTTCAGGCGCACTTGACATTATCGTAGTTGACTCTGTTGCAGCTCTTGTTCCCAAGGCTGAAATAGACGGTGAAATGGGCGACAGCACCATGGGCTCTCATGCAAGACTTATGTCAAAGGCTATGAGAAAGCTTACGGGCGTTATTTCAAAGACAAATACAATTATCATTTTCATAAATCAGCTTCGTGAGAAGGTAGGCGTTGTGTTCGGCAATCCCGAAACCACAACTGGCGGCAGAGCGCTTAAGTTCTACGCCACAATCCGTATGGAAGTAAGAAGAACCGAAACCTTAAAGGGCGCAAGCGGTGAATTTACGGGCGCTCATACAAAAGTTAAGGTTGTTAAGAATAAGGTTGCACCTCCCTTCAAGACGGCTGAATTTGACATTATGTTCGGCGAGGGCATCTCTCATGAGAGCGAGCTTATCGACATGGGCGTTGAGCTTGAAGTTCTCAGAAAGAGCGGCGCATTTTTCTATTACAATGATGACAAAATCGGTCAGGGCAGAGAAAACGCCAAGACCTTCCTTAAGGAAAATCCCGAAATTGCCGCCGAAATTGAGACGAGAATCAGAGCGAAAATCGACGAGCAGAAGGCAAATGCGGCAACCGAGCAGGACAGCCTCTCGGATGAGGTTATTACTTACAGACCCGTTGCTACAACCAAGGATGCCGCAAGAGCTAAAATTGATGTTATAGTTGATGACGACGAATGATTTTAAGCGTTAAGGCAGGCAAAGCAGACAAAATACACATTTATATTGACGGCGAGTACCGTATGACCTGCGACAGAAATTTCTGGTACTCGGAAAAATGGCACAATTTAAAAGAAATAGACTCAGAGGAGCTGACCCGGCTTGAAGCTGCGGTCAGCTCCCGCCGTGCTTTTTTAAGCGGTGCAAATCTGCTTTCACGCAGACTGCACTCAAAAAAAGAGCTTTATTTAAAGCTTTTGCAGAAATATCCCAAGGAAGCGGCTCAGGCAGCCTGCGACAAGCTGGAAGAACTTTTAATGCTTGACGACACGGATTTTGCCGAAAGATATGCAAAGGAGCTTTCGGAGAGAAAAAAATATGCTCCCAAACGCATTGAGCAGGAGTTGAGACTTAAGGGAATTGATGCCGAAACCGCAAAAAATGCCGTTTCTGCACTTGACAAAGACGATTTTAATCGTATTATATTATTGTTAAAAACGAAATACAGCTCAAATCTTGATACCGAAAAGGGTATAAAAAGAACTGTGAACGCCCTTATGAGAATGGGCTATTCCTACGCCGACATAAAGAAAGCGCTCGGCGAGGTAACGGAAACGGAAAGTGATGACTATGAGTAAAAAAATAGGTATGATTTCCCTCGGCTGCAACAAAAATCAGGTTGACGCCGAAATTATGCTTGCCAAGCTCGCTGAAAACGGTTATGAAATCACCGACGGGGTTGACGGCGCCGATGCGGTGATTATTAACACCTGCGGTTTTATTGAGGACGCAAAAAAGGAAGCCATTGAAAGCATACTCGATATGGCAGAGCTTAAAAAGGAAGGTATTATCGGTAAAATAATTGTTACCGGCTGCCTCGCCGAAAGATATAAAGAAGAAATGCTCAGTGAGCTGCCCGAGATAGACGCAGTTGTAGGTTTAGGCTCGAACAAGGACATTATTGACATCTGCGACAGAGTGCTTGCGGGTGTGCCCGTTGCGACCTTCGGCGAAAAAACCTGCCTTCCTCTCGACGGCGAGAGAATGCTGACAACACCTTCTTATTATGCATATATTAAAATTGCAGAGGGCTGTTCAAATCACTGCACCTACTGCGCCATACCGAAAATAAGAGGCGAATTCCGCTCCCGTCAGCCCGAAAGCATCTTAAAGGAAGCTATGGATCTGGCAAAGCAGGGAGTTAAGGAGCTTGTGGTAATCGCTCAGGACACCTCCCGCTACGGTGAGGATTTGTACGGTAAATCCGCCTTGCCTGCGCTTCTTACCTCGCTTTCAAAAATTGACGGCATTGAGTGGATAAGGGTGCTTTACTGCTATCCCGAAAGAATTTCCGACGAGCTTATTTCGGTAATTAAAAATAATGAAAAGATTTTAAGCTATTTTGATATTCCGTTACAGCACGCAGACGGCGAGGTCCTGAAAAGGATGAACAGAAAAGGCGACTATGAAAGCCTTATCGCTCTTGTAAAGAAAATCCGTTCCGAAATTCCTGATGCAGTACTGCGTACAACGCTGATAACGGGCTTCCCCGGCGAAACAGAGGAGAATTTCGAAACGCTTTCGAAATTCGTTGACGAGGCGAAATTTGACAGACTCGGCTGCTTTGCATATTCTCAGGAGGAGGGCACTCCCGCAGCGTTGCTTGACGGTCAGCTTGACGCTGAAATCAAGCAAAAAAGACTTGATATCATTATGGAGCAGCAGTACCGCATAATGCAGGAGAATAACGAAAAGCTTATAGGCAAAATACTTAAAACGGTTGTTGAGGGCTATGACGCCTATACCGATACATATTACGGCAGGACATGGAGAGACGCTCCCGAAATTGACGGGCAGATTAACTTCACCTGCGGATATGAATTGAACGAAGGCGAATTTGTGGATGTTGAGGTTATGGGGATAAACGAATATGACTTGATAGGAGAAGCAGTATGAAGTTAAATGTCCCTAACCAACTTACAATAGCACGAATTTTAATTACGCCCGTATTCCTCGCCGTACTTTTATGGGAGGGCTTGCCGCACCGCTTTTTGTGGGCTTTTATAATCTTTGTTGCAGGCTCAATTACGGATGCGGTTGACGGGCATCTCGCAAGAAAGACAAATCAGGTTACGAATTTCGGTAAGCTCTTGGACCCGATTGCCGACAAAATACTGACAACGGCAGCGCTTCTTGCATTCCTTTCACTCGGACTTTGCAATGTATGGATTGTTATGATTATTCTCACAAGAGAGTTCACAATTTCGTCAATCCGTATGCTTGCCGCCGCAAACGGTGTTGTAATACCCGCAAATATCTGGGGTAAAATCAAAACCGCAACGCAGATGGTATTTACAGGCTTGATTTTATTCCTATGCGAATTTGAATTCGTATTTGAAAAACTGCCCTTTACACTCAAACAGTTTTCAAACGGAATTTTGTGGATTACCGCAATACTTACCGTCGTTTCGGGCATAATTTACATTAAGGACAGCAAGAAATATATAGACTATTCAAAATAAGCAGTTGCAATTTTTCGGAATTGTGATAAAATATATTAAACAGAAAATGCGTTGACTGAGAGAGTAACATTAACATAAGGTCTTAAAGAGAGGAAGCGCCGCCGGCTGTAAGCCTTCCGACCGAAAAAATGTGAAATGCACTCACGAGCAGACGGGGGGAAGCAAGTATCTCCGTACGGCAGGCACCGTTAAAGGCCTTTGAGTTATAAATCGAAGTGGAACCGCGATTATTCGCCTTCGGGGTACTTGTACCCTTGAAGGCGTTTGCTTTTTTTGGAGGATTTATGTTCAGACAGTTAAAAGAGGATATTCAGGCGGTCAGAGACAGAGACCCCGCAGCAAAATCCACGGCTGAAATACTGTTCCTTTACCCCGGACTGAAGGCTATAAGAATGCACCGCAAAGCGTACTGGCTGTGGAATCATAATTGCAAATTCCTTGCCCGTGCAATTTCACAGCGTGCATCCAAAAAAACGGGCATTGAAATTCACCCTGCCGCTAAAATAGGCAAACGGCTGTTTATAGACCACGGCGCAGGCGTTGTAATAGGCGAAACCACCGAAATAGGTGATGATGTTACGCTTTATCAGGGAGTAACCCTCGGCGGTACGGGTAAGGATGTCGGCAAAAGACACCCCACAATCGGCAACGGCGTTATGATAGGCACGGGCGCAAAGGTACTCGGACCGTTTACTGTCGGTGACAATTCAAATATTGCCGCAGGCGCAGTTGTGCTTGAGGAAATACCGCCCAACTGTACGGCTGTCGGTGTTCCTGCAAGGGTTGTAAGACAGAACGGAATGAGAATTGACAAGCTTGACCATATTCATATTCCCGACCCCGTTTCGCAGGAGTTATGCAGACTTAATATCAAAATTGAACAGCTTGAAAAGGAACTTAAACAATATAAGGAGAAGACGGAATGATAATTTATAACACTCTCACACGAAAAAAAGAAGAGCTTAAAACCATAGATGAGGGCGAGGTTAAAATTTACGCCTGCGGTCCTACGGTTTACAATTTCATACACATAGGAAATTCAAGACCGCTCTGCGTTTTTGACACGCTGCGCCGCTATCTTGAATACAGAGGCTATAAGGTTAAGTTTGTTCAGAATTTCACCGACATAGATGACAAAATCATTAAAAAGGCTATTGAAGAGGAGTCGGACTACAAGAGTGTTTCCGAAAAATATATAGATGAATTCTGGACAGATGCTCACGGACTTAATTTCCGTGAGGCTACCGTTCACCCGAAGGCAACCGAAAATATTGACGAAATAATCAGAATAATCGAAACGCTTGTTGAAAAGGGCTTTGCCTATCCCGTTGAAAACGGAGATGTTTATTTCAGCCCGAAAAAGTTCGACGAGTACGGCAAGCTTTCACATCAGCCTTTGGAGGACCTTGAGGCAGGCGCAAGAATCAATATCGGCGAGCTTAAAAAGGAGCCTATGGATTTTGCTCTCTGGAAGGGCGCAAAGCCCGGCGAGCCTTATTGGGAGTCCCCCTGGGGCAAGGGCAGACCCGGCTGGCATATTGAGTGTTCCGCCATGGCAGGCAGATTCCTTGGCAAGACAATTGATATTCACTGCGGCGGTCAGGACCTTATTTTCCCGCACCACGAAAACGAAATTGCGCAGTCAGAGTGCTGCAACGGCGTTCCGTTTGCAAATTACTGGATGCACAACGGCTATATCAATGTCGATAATGTAAAAATGTCGAAATCTCTCGGCAACTTCTTCACCGTGCGTGATGTTGCCGAAAAATACGGTTACGAGCCTATACGCTATCTTATGATTTCTTCTCATTACAGAAGTCCCATAAATTACAGCGTTGATATTATCGAGCAGTGCAAGGCGGCTTTACAGAGACTTTATACCTGCAGAGACAGTCTTGATTTTGCTTCTTCAAATGCAGGCGATAATACGCCCGAAAATGCAGAAGATATTAAAAAGCAGCTTGATTCACGCCGTGAGCAGTTTATTGAGGCTATGGACGACGACCTTAATACAGCAGACGGAATTGCAGCGGTATTTGAGCTTGTAAAGGACATCAATGTCAATGTACTCAATTCGGATTCAAAAGAGCTTATTTCATATGCGACAGCGCTCTTTGATGAGTTGACAGGCGTACTCGGTCTTGTGTATAATAGAAACAACAATAATCTTGACGGCGAAATTGAAAAGCTCATTGAGCTTCGAACCAAAGCAAGAAAAGAAAAGAACTGGGCGGAGGCTGATCGCATCAGAGATGAGCTCAAAGCGCAGGGCATTGTACTTGAAGATACACCTCAGGGTGTTAAATGGCATAAAGAATAAGGGGGATTACCATGAGTTTTTTAGACAAAATCAAAGGCGCTTTTTCAAAAGAGAAGAAAGACGAAACTTCGCCAAGACTTCCGCATTTCAACAACAACAGTCATTACAGCGGTAATGCAATTATCTACACACCGGGTCTGGAAACCAACAATGCAAAGAAGGCGGATGCCAAACCTGATTTTGTTCCGATTGTTGAGCAAAAGCAGGAGATTGTTGAAGAACCCGTAGCAGAGGCAGCAGAAGCCGTTGAAGAACCTGCAATCAGCTTTGAAGAGCCCGTTGCAGAGGTTGCAGAAACAATCGAAGAACCCGCAATCAGCTTTGAAGAGCCCGTTGCAGAAGTTGCAGAAGCCGTTGAAGAACCCGCAATCAGCTTCGAAGAGCCTGTTGCAGAGGTTACGGAAGCAATCGAAGAACCCGCAATCAGCTTTGAAGAGCCTGTTGCAGAAGTTGCAGAAGCAATCGAAGAACCCGCAATCAGCTTTGAAGAGCCTGTTGCGGAAGTTGCAGAAGCCATTGAAGAACCCGCAATCAGCTTCGAAGAGCCTGTTGCGGAAGTTGCAGAAGCCATTGAAGAACCTGCAATCAGCTTTGAAGAGCCTGTTGAAGAGGTTGCAGAAGCCATTGAAGAACCCGCAATCAGCTTTGAAGAGCCTGTTGCAGAGGTTACGGAAGCGGTTGAGGATGCAACGGATTCATTTATTTACAATCCCGAAGAGACAGACCTGTCATTTGAGTCAGGCGCAGACTTCAGCATAGTTAATGATGATGACAGCCCGTCGTTTGAATTTGTTACGGATGACGCTCCCTCAATCAGCTTTGACGAAAGCGTTGACCTTGATTTTTCAACACCTGCAGATGACGAATAATTAAAATCCGAAATCCTGCCGGCAAAGGCAGGGTTTCCTTTTTGGTTGACGGTTTATAAATAACTGTGTATAATGTAAATGCATAGTTCATGCTATAAAAATATGGAGGACAAGAGTATGGATTTTTTAAACAGAAAAGCTATTAAGCAGGAAGCAAGAGCTTTTATAAGACCTGACAAAAAATGGTTCAGCATTTTTCTTGCAATATTGCCTTATGTTATTGTAACCAATATGTTTACCGTAGTTTACAGCGTACAGTCAGGCATAAATTACAGTGACGGTGTTTATTATCAGGCACAGAGCTCCGGTTGGAGCTTTATAGGCAATATTATTAAGTTAGCCGCTATTCCTTTCGGAATTGCAGCGGCAGGCTATATGCTCAATCATATCAGAGGCTTTAATCCCGAGTGGAAATCGCTTTATATTGAGGGCAAGGACCGTTTCGGAAAATACTTTGAGGTAGGTTTTATTACCGGATTGGTAACTTTGCTGTGGAGCTTGCTTTTCATAATTCCCGGTATTGTTAAGGCTTATGCTTTTTCACAGGTTGAATACATTATTCATGACAATCCAAACCTTTCAACTCAGGATGTCAGAAAAATCAGCGACCTTATGACAAAAGGCTACAAGGGAGAGCTTTTTATTAAGGATTTAAGCTTCTTTCTCTGGTTTATGCTTATAGTATGCACCTTCGGTATTGCAACAATTTATGTAACGCCTTATATGATGACAGTAAACGCCATGTACTATGAGAATCTTAAAAACCATGCTATCGAAGCGGGCATTGTGGCTCCCGAAGCATTCGGTATTGTAAATATTCCTGTTGACGAAAGCAGTATGCAGGGCTTTGATATGAACAGTCAGCCTCAGTTTACCGGCACGGCTACATTCTATACACCCAATCAGCCTGTAAATAACGGCTATCAGGTACCGCAGGGCAATACCTATCAGCCGCCCGTGAATAATGCTTATCAGGCACCCGTAAATAACGGATTTGAGCCTGCAGCTCCCGCTGCGCCGATAATTCCGACAAGCTCGGAAAACGCTTTTCCGCCCGCTACCGACAACGGTATGACAAAATTTGAAGAGCCGCAGGCGGACGAGGCAAAACCGATTATTCTCAACGGTGAGGAATACACACCGGATGAAAAGCCCTTTGACGGCGAATAAAAGCTTTAACACTTTAAACAATAAAAGTTATTATGTCCAAAATTAAAAAATAGTGTTGACATTTTAAAATTGTTGTGCTATTTTAGAAAAAACGAACAAACCTACGATTAAGAGTAGTAACCGTTTATGAAACTCAAAGAGAGTTGCCGACAGTGAGATGGCAGCAGCGGAGTATGCGGCGAATGGACTTATGAGGGCGGCCGAAACCGAAAGGGAGTAGTAACCGACGGGGTGTACCCGTTACAGTACAGCTCATATGAAAGTATGAGGCAGAGAGGGCGTTTATCGCCAACTTGGGTGGCACCGCAGGTATTTAATTCCTGTCCCATTTATTGGGACAGGATTTTTGTTTGCCAAAAGCAAATAAAATATATAATTGCCAAAAAAATAAAGGAGGAAACAACCATGGCAGAAAACAAAATACCCTACAAAATTTACCTTGAAGAAAACGAGATGCCGAAGGCATGGTACAATGTCCGTGCAGATATGAAAAATAAGCCGGCACCGCTTCTTAATCCCGGAACACATCAGCCTATGACAGCAGAAGAGCTTGGCGGAGTTTTCTGCGAAGAGCTGGTTGCGCAGGAGCTTGACAACGAAAATCCCTACATTGAAATTCCGCAGGAAATCAGAGATTTCTATAAGATGTACCGTCCGTCACCTCTTGTAAGAGCATATTGCCTTGAGGAAAAGCTCGGCACTCCCGCAAAGATTTATTACAAATTCGAGGGCAACAACACATCCGGCTCACACAAGCTTAATTCGGCTATTGCTCAGGCTTATTATGCAAAGAAGCAGGGCTTGAAGGGCGTTACAACCGAAACAGGCGCGGGTCAGTGGGGCACGGCTCTTTCAATGGCTTGTTCATATTTTGACCTTGACTGCAAGGTATATATGGTTAAGGTATCTTACGAGCAGAAGCCTTTCAGAAGAGAGGTTATGAAGGTTTACGGCGCATCCGTTACACCCTCACCGTCAATGGAAACTGAGATAGGCAAAAAGATTAACGCAGAGCATCCCGGCACAACAGGCTCTCTCGGCTGCGCAATTTCAGAGGCAGTTGAGGTTGCAGTAAAGAATCCCGGTTACAGATATGTTTTAGGCTCCGTTTTAAATCAGGTATTGCTTCATCAGTCGGTTATAGGTCTTGAAACAAAGGCTGCTCTTGACAAATACGGCATCAAGGCAGATATGATTATCGGCTGCGCAGGCGGCGGTTCAAACCTCGGCGGTCTTATTTCTCCGTTCATGGGTGAAAAATTAAGAGGCGAGGCTGATTATGAAATAATCGCTGTTGAGCCTGCATCATGCCCGAGCTTCACAAGAGGCGTTTATGCTTATGACTTTGCTGACACAGGTATGGTTTGCCCGCTCGCAAAGATGTACACACTCGGCTGCGATTTCATCCCCTCTGCAAATCACGCAGGCGGACTTCGTTACCACGGCATGAGCCCCATACTTTCACAGCTTTATGATGACGGTCTTATAAAGGCTGTATCGGTTGAGCAGACAAAGGTATTTGAGGCTGCAGAGCAGTTCGCAAGAGTTGAAGGTATTTTACCTGCTCCCGAAAGCTCACACGCTATCAGAGTTGCCATTGACGAGGCTCTCAAATGCAAGGAAACAGGCGAGGAAAAGACCATTGTATTCGGTCTTACCGGTACAGGTTACTTCGATATGGTTGCATACGAGAAATTCCATAACGGCGAAATGTCAGATTATATTCCGACAGACGAAGAGCTTGCAAAGTACAGAGCAAAGCTTCCGAGCGTGGAATAATAACAAAAAAGCATAATAAAAAAGCATACCTGAAAATTTCAGGTATGCTTTAATTTTTTTATCTTAATCGGACAGAAATTGCGGGTCAATAATCTTGCTTACAAAATCGTTGATATAAGAAATGCTGAAACCGCTTTCCTTAAGCCTTCCTGCCTGCTTCTTTGCAAGCGTATCATTGTACTGGGAAAGCATATAAATCTGAACATCGTCAACGCCTCTGACATAGTGCGTAACAATGGGTATAAACCTTACATCACTGATTTCAACCGTATTGCTTGCCGTGTTTTTGGTGACATTATAGCTTATCATACCGCCAACGACTCTTGCGGGTGTGTTCTGCTGCGAAATGAAATTGCCCAGAGAATAAGCGACGAGCGTTCTTGTTCCGTCTGCTCTTGTAATGAATTCAACAGGCTGAATAACATGCGGATGGTGTCCGATAATAACATCCGCTCCCCAGTCGGACATCTTTTGCGCGAGATTTCTCTGGTCCTGAGTGGGCGAGGTCTGGTATTCGTTGCCCCAGTGCACATTTACAAGCACCATATCGCATTCTTTTTTAGCGTTTTCAATTTTGGATTTGATAACATCCTCGTCGGCAGAGTAAATAATTTTAAGCTCTGAATTCTGTGGCAGAGAAAGTCCGTTTGTGTATTGCGTAACGCCTACAAGACCGATTTTCATACCGTTTTTCTCTATGAATTCAACTCTGTTGAGATCCTCGGCATTTTTGTAAGCGCCTGTGCGTACTACGGGCTGTGAATCCCAGTAGTCAATGGCTTCCGCAAGTCCCTTGGAGGTCTTGTCAAGCATATGGTTGTTCGCCATAGCTATAACATCAAAGCCTGCCTTAACAATTTCATCTCCCACTTCTCTCGGAGAATTAAACATCGGGTAGCCTGAAGGCTGATAGCTTGAGGCAATTATTGTTTCCTGATTTATCGTAGCAACATCAAAAGCAGAAACCGTTGCCGCAATATTCTGATAACAAAGAGCAAAATCGTAACCGTTACCGCCTGCCCGTTTATGCGCCTGCTCGTAAATTCCGTCATGAATAAGATTGTCGCCGACAGAAATGAAATTAACGCTGATTTCGACAGGCTCCGTTGTCGTTTCTTCGGTTGACTGCTCAACAAATTCGCCTGCGTTTGCGGGAAGGCTGTCTTCTCCTGCGGGTTTGTCGAAAATAACAATTATTCCCGTCAGTACAATAACGGCAGCAATAAGCGCTATAAATATTTTAGCTTGTTTATTCTTCATCTTTTACCCAATCCTCAAAAAACTTATTTTTTGAATTTTTCTTTATATCTTGCTATGGCGTCGTCAATAATGTCAACTGCCGAAAGTACACCCTTAACCTCGTCAATGTCGGTGGTCTTGTTTTCAAGCTCCTTATAAACGGTAAAGAAGTGTTTCATCTCCTGGAAAATATGAGACGGCAGCTGAGAAATGTCCTTGTACTCGTTGTATGTAGGATCGTTTTCGGGTATGGCAATTATCTTGTAGTCGGGTGCCCCGCTGTCAAGCATCGAAATAACGCCTATCGGGTAGCAGGTAACGAGAGTCATCGGCTCAATAGGCTCAGAACAGAGCACAAGCACATCAAGAGGGTCATTGTCCTCTGCGTAGGTCAGCGGAACAAAGCCGTAATTTGCAGGGTAGTGCGTTGAGGTGTAAAGCACTCTGTCAAGACGCAGAAAACCTGTTTCTTTGTCAAGCTCATATTTCATTTTGCTGCCCTTGCTTATCTCGATTACTGCGTCAAAACGCTTTCTTGTAATTTTTTCGGGCTTAATGTCATGCCATATATTCATTATTTAACAACTCCTTTATATTCTTCAATCAGATTGTTTCTTACCTTCCATAAATCCTTTGACAAATCAACATAGTATTTATGCGGGTTTTCAAAGCGCTTGACCTCGTCCCAGAGAGTGTCAATCTGCTCTGCGCAGTATTCACGGATGTCATCAAGCGGGGGACTCTGATAAACGCACTCACCGTTTTTGAAAATCTGCTTTAGCAGCGGTCTTGCGACAAATGCCTCAACATCCTTGCGCTTCCATGTGAAGTCGGGGTCGAACAGAGTGTAAGGCTCTGACTCGTCAATTACCTCGCCGTCAAGAGTCAGCACATCTGCAATCGCCTTGCCCGAAGTCATATCAAACAGTCTGTAAAGCTGCTTTGACGAGGGAATGGTAATCTTGCTTACATTTTCGGAAAGATTGATTTTCGGTACTGCTTTGCCGTTTTCCTCTGTTGCGCACAGCTTATAAACTCCGCTGAAAAGAGGGGAGGAAGCCGAAGTGATTAGCCTTTCGCCTACAATAAAGCAGTCAACCTTAGCGCCCTGCGAGACCATATCG
>JAEEGL017440208.1_pt1 | contig 12488 bp, 15 predicted proteins | sample 9134231 | NCBI WGS metagenome assembly JAEEGL01 (sample SAMN16246548, study PRJNA631951) | gut metagenome | biome: gut microbiome; feature: rumen; material: fiber-attached | host: Bos | place: Iran: Karaj | collected 2018-10
ACCGCGCTTACCGACTCACCCATATTTAACCATTTGCACCCTGCAACAACATGTGATAAAATCAGATGATTTACCAGTAGAAACAAGTGCTACAACTGGGAATGTTTGTATGGTTGATTATGGCGAAAATGTGATTTAATGATTCACAAATTTTACTACATAAAATAATACAATTATTAATTATATAGTCCCCTATTGACAATAGCATTATAGGGTGCTATAATTTTAATTGGAGCAATAGCTTCAAAATACAACTGAATAGAGGTGATAGTTATGACTGACAGCTGTAAGTCAGATCTGATCTTTGAAGCAGATGATGATCTGATAGATGCACTTGAAGAAATGATTGACAGAATCGGTGAACGACTTAAAGAAGAAGGTGATTAATTGACTGAAGCAGAAAGACGTTACCGGAAGGAAAAGCAGAAACGCATATACATCAATCTGACCATAGCTGATTATAACCGCTGGAGCGCTTACGCTTCCTTAAAGCACTTACCAGTATCAACTATGATCAGATCTGCAGTTGAATCAGACATCACTGAAATGGAAGATTCATTTGACAGTCCGGTAACAGATATCTATGAATATCAGAACAGTCTGAAGAAGGTGTGATCATGGTATTAAAGATCCGTATGAAGTCCGGTGTAGAAGTAAGAATTGATAGAGTCTATGACATAACACACTTTTATGGTGCTATGATCGAAGATGGAATTGAAGTAGCTACAAACGATCCTAAACATGGTTACAGTGAAAATATCAGATATAAATGGAAAGATATAGACACAGTAACAATAGAACCGCTTGGAAGAAGGAAGTACAACAGATGAACTTTTCTAAAAAGCACATTAAGCAGATTCAGAATAGTATTTATTTCAATATGCTGCATGATATGTTAGCATTAATTCATGCAGGTTTGGATCCGCCTGACTTAAAAGCTTGTTTTGCGGTAAAGCAGGCATATCTGAACAGATGTGAAGATTCTGTATTCACATCTACTGTAGAGGGAACATGGTGCATATTCATTGATATTCTGTACTATGAGTATGGACTAAAGTATTATATAAATAATGACTTACATTTATTGAGGTGTTATAATGAAAGTAATAGTTAATTATCTTGACGGCAGCAGAAAAGTCTATGATAACTGTGATGATATTGATGTAGATTCAGACTACATTGAAATCTATACAGATCCTGCCGATGACAATGAACCATGCATTGGTCTTGACTTAAATCTTGTCAAGTCAGTATTCACTGAGACAATACTTCCTGATGGTGCACTTAGTAGCAGCAGAGTGTATTTCAATAAAAAATCCGCAAAGATCAATTCAAAGAAAGAGGTAAAAACAATGAAAGAAACAGAAAAGAACATGATCACAGAAGAAACAGCTGCAGAACTTGCTGAAGAACTTACTGCAGAAGAAGCTGCAGCAGAAGCTGAAGGAACAAATGCAGAAGACTTTGATTTTGCAGAAGAATTCAATCATAAGGGTGCACTTTTCACCATTGACACTGAAGGCATGGAAGCTCATAAAGCTTCAGAAGTATTTGCTGAAGTAAAAGATGCACCGCTTATCATGCATGGACTCTTTGTCAATAAAGACACTGGTCTCGGTGAATCAGTATCAGTCATTACTACTAACAGTATTATCTACTTCGGAAAGACAAACGTTGAAAATGCAAAGAAGATCCGTGAAAATGAAAAAGCTGTTGCTGCTCTTAACGCATCCGGTGCATGGTTCAGGATCAGGGAATTTGAATCAAAGAAGTTTAAAAAGAAGGGATATGCTTTTGAATTCTTAAAGAAGTCAGAAATCCCTGCAGAAGTTCATGAAGATGATGCATGCTTCAAGTGGTAATATTATAACAGCATGATAAGAAGCTTCAGCTCCGGAGCGGTAACTGTTCCGGAGCTGTTATTGATATAGAGGTGATCGACAGTGAAAAATAAGAGAAAAACAACAAAATCAGTAAAGATCAGATCTGATAATGCTGTAAAGAAGATCAGTGAACGATACAGAAGAAGTGTTGAAGCTGGTAAAGAAAAAGCATCGAAGGATCTTGACAAGCTTCTTGATGAACTTAGTAAATACTATGGCAAGAAGGGAAAAGTATTAAAGCACAAAGTCAGATCAGGGAAAGCAAGAAGCAGATACAATGAACTTCTGAAAGAAATAAGCAAGCTCTCCAGTAAAGCAAAAAGAGCTGCTAAAATGAAGGAACAGCAGACATCAGAAACAGCAGACAAAGTTGTTAATTACTTTGGAATGACTGGAGAACATGCAAAAGAAGCTGCAGACATATTTGTTAATTACACCATGCCTATAATTCCTGGCTTTTCTACTTCTGAAGCAGTTTTAGCATTAGCTGATGCAGGATTTGACTCCAGCACTATTAACAACATCCTGCAATACCTTAATAATGAAGTAAACTTCAGAACTCCGGATGAGATGAAAAAGTTTCAGACTGAAGATGATCTGAATATGTTTATCTCACATATATCAAACTTATATGAACTTGATAAAGATATTCCTATGGAAGACATGATCAAACTGTCAGAACAGATGGTCAATTATGATCTGAATGATTATGAAGAAGTAATTGAAGGATATTACAAAGATGACAGTGACTTATGGGATGAGTTTGAAGATGAAGATGAGGATGATTATTGATGATCCACTGGAAAATGTATAACTTCAGATTTCAGCATGATGATACTATCTATACATTCGACAGTGAAACTTCATCGTACTGGGTGAAAGCAGACGGAACAGTGACTGCATATGATCCTTCCATATCCAATGATGAATACAACAATGATCTGAAAGCAGGAGCAGTTGTTTATATATGGATGCTTGGTATTAATGATATTGTCATATACGGCAGAGAACTTGATGAACTTCCTGCATGCCTGGAAGAAATAAAACGGCATGCAGAAGGAACACCAATAATATACATTCATAATGCTTCATACGATTTTCAGTTTCTCAGATCTGTACTTGATATTACTGAAGTGTTTTCAAGACTGATCCGAAAGCCAATGAAGTTCATTGCTAATGACTGTGAATTCCGCTGCAGTTATATGCTTACAAAGTTATCACTTGAAACATGGGGTGAATCACTTGAATATCAGAAACAGGTGGGAAAGCTCGATTATAATATTCTAAGATCACCATTAACACAACTGACTGACGATGAAATGACTTACTGTGAATATGATTTGCGGGTCATGTATGCAGGTCTTAAAAAGTTCAGGGAAAGATATGAAGAAGTGAAAAACATTCCGCTTACACAAACAGGTGAAGTCAGAAGACCAGTCCGTAATATGTTTAAGAAAAACATGGGATATTTAAAGAAGATCACATCATTGCAGCCGAAAACAGTTAATGAATATAAAAGACTCCGTGCTGTATTTGCAGGCGGTGAAACTCACGCCAACAGAAAATACTCCACGAAGATCCTCCATGATTTAGGCTCATTTGATAAGACTTCAGATTATCCATATCAGATGTGTGCTGAACGTTTTCCAATGAGCAGATTTGCAGCAACAACAAAAGACATTCGATTTTTAAAGCCTGACACATATGCATATATTATTGAAATAGTGCTTAACAATATCAAAGTGAAGACCAGCAACACATACATATCAAGATCCCATTGTCAGGCAGTGAAGCATGGTAAATACGATAATGGAAGAATTATATCTGCTGAAAAAGTAGCAACATGCATCACTGAACAGGACTGGATGACCATTAAAGAAATGTATGAAATAGAATCATATGAAGTGGTTGCTGTATTCCGGAGCAGGAAGCAGTACCTGCCGAAACAGTTCATTGAATACATTCTTGAGCTTTACGGAAGGAAAACAACTTTGAAAGATGTTGACGGAAAAGAAGAACTGTATATGCAAAGTAAGCAATTCCTCAATAGCCTGTTTGGAATGTCGGTAACAGATATCATACTTCCTGATATATCATTTAAATTTAATGACTGGAGCAAAAAAGAAGTCACTGAAGAAGATGTACAAAGTAAGCTGGATGATTTACAGTCTCACTTCTTCAAGAACTTCCTTGCGTATCAGTGGGGTGTGTGGGTAACAGCTTATGCAAGACGAGAACTGATGCAGGCAGTTATACATTGTGATGCAGATGAAGCATATCATGATACTGATTCATGTAAATGTCTGAACTGGAGAAAATACAAAGAAGAATACTTCGATAAGCAGAATCAGATCATGGATGAAAAGCTTCGGAAAATGTGTGAATACTATAGTATAGACTTCGAACTGACAAGACCGCTTAAACCAAACAAAAAACCTGCTCCTTTAGGTTACTGGGATTTAGAAGGATATTATGAAAGCTTCAAAACGCTGGGTGCAAAGAAGTATGCATACATAAATCTATTTAATGAAAACGGTACTATAAAAGATAAAAATAAAGGTATACATGTTACTGTCTCCGGAGTACCAAAGAAGCATGCTGCAGAACTGCTTCCTTCACTTGAAGCTTTTGCAGATGATTTCACTTTTGACCGTGAAAAATGTGGTCGAAAGCTTTTAACATATCTTGATGGTACTAATCAACAGGTAAAGCTTCCTGATGGTTATAAAGTGCATCATGCTTATGCAGCCAATATGAGAAATAACTCATATACGCTAGGACTGACAGACGAATATGCAGCAGTCATTCAGGAAGTAAATGAAAGTAAAGGGATATTATAATGAAATACAGTACTTTTATTAATTCAATATTATCAAATATTGAAGAACAGGAAAACAGAAGAACATATATATCTTCTGAATATGTTGTACACTTTGAATATGAAGTAAAAAAAGATTCCGTATGGATCATGGGTGTTAATGATCAGATATTTTCTTCTGATGGTACTAAATGCATTGAAGTGTGCAGTCGTGCTTTTGATGACAGAACAGGTGAAGATATAATCAACTGGTTTTCAGACTGGTGTGAATTTGATGTTTCTGATTATGTCTTCACATTACATGGTGTGTATAATATTGAATTCCTTCTGAACCTTTTTGAAGAAGTAGCTGGTATTCAGAAACATACTATTGAAGTGAAAGCAGGTGAAAACTGATGGGACTTGATCGTAAAGGTTTCTACAGTCTGAAGGATATCAAGAAAGAAAAGTGTCAGTATAACATTATACTCGGTGAACGAAGTCCAGGCAAATCTTATGCAGTCAAAGTGGAAGCACTTGAAAGAGCTTATAAATCCGGTGATCCTACTATGGGAATAGTAAGACGTTTTGAAGAAGATATCAAGAATAATAACATCAATGAATACTTCGGAGATAATAACATGAATCGTGAAGGATGCAATGGTGATATCTTCTACTTGACTAAGAATGAATATGATTCAGTTGAGTGTATCAGATCAATTATTTACTTCGGTAACAGGGATGATAACGGAAAATTTATAGCAGGCAGACCTGCAGGAAAAGCTTTTGCATTATCAGCTGATGAAAGATACAAGTCAAGACAATACCCATTTATCCATGATATCATCTATGAAGAATTTGTAACAAATAGGCTATATCTCAGAAATGAACCTGACCGATTTCTAAACTTTGTATCAACACTTCTTCGTAAAAGAGAAGGATCTGTATGGATGGTTGCAAATACTATTTCCCGTGTGTGTCCGTACTTCCAGCAGTGGAGTCTTCAGAACATTCCAAAGATGAAGGAAGGACAGATTGACAGATACAGAATTGATGAAACAGATATAGCTGTTGAAATGTCACCGAGTCGCAAAGAAAAATCAAAGATGTTCTTCGGTCAGGCTGCTAAGAGTATTCAAGGCGGTCAGTGGGAATCTTCAGTATTTCCTGATCTTCCAAAACGTCATGCAGACTATGATGTGATATATAAGATGTATGTCACTGCTGCTGGTTTTACTTTCGTGCTGGAGCTGCTGATAGATGATCTTGGTGAAGCACTTGTATTTGTTTATCCTTTTACTAAATCGGTGAAGGAAAATATACCACACATTACAGATATATTTTCTTCCAGCATCTACACAAGAAGATATCTGAATAAATCAATATCAGCTGAAGTGATGATATCAAGGCTGATAACACAAGGAAAGATCTGCTTCAGTTCTAATTTAACAGGATCAGACTTCACTGCTGCTATCAGATCAATGCAAGGTGGGTTAATCTGCAGATGAAAGTAACAGTTGAATATTTAAAGAAGTTTGGTGTGAAGCATAGTGAAGTGAAAGAAACTTATTACTTTGTAAATAAGGTTGATGCAGATCCGCTTTACATTGATTTATGTTTTGATCAGTGTGAGTCTGTCCGAGTCAGGCAGGCACACCTGATCAGCCTTGAAATTGAAGAAGATCCAGAAGTATTGATATTATAACAGAAACAGGTGTACAGTAATTATCTGTACACCTGTTTTATTTTAATTTGGATGATTTACATAGATTCCTGATTCAAGATAAAGTTTGATCAGCTGTTTTTCTCGGTCAGTCGCTCCGGATATTCCTGAAGTATCAACATTGTCTGCTACTAACAGACCAGTGAAAGATCTGACTTTTGCAGATTTCATTGATACAAAACCAGTTGAATGAGGATATTCTGAAGGAACATATGGAGCTGTTGTATTAGATCCGTACTTTGGTCTTGTGATCTTAATGACAATTGCTGATATACCAGCGATGCAGCACCCGTCACCGTTTTTTCCGTTTATTTCAGTATAGTTCTGATTAAATGCCATTGCTGTTTGTGAATATGCAGACACAACATCACTTAAACCACTGACTGCCTGCTTGACTCCTGCTTTACCTTTAGTTGCAACAGCAGCTCCTACACCTAAAGCTGTCTGCAGTCCTGCTTTACCATACGCAAGCAAGCCCATTGTAACAGCTTCTGCTTTTGCTCCTGCATTTTCTGTTACCATCGGAATATCAAGACCGATAACACCAGCAGCTTCAGCTACAATGTTAGATCCACAATATACAATAGCTTTACATGTTGCAGCTATGATATCTGTATAATATCTGACAGATACTGATTTTCCTACTACATGTGAAGGTAAAGGAGTCCATCCACAATAAGGCAGGTATATTTCCACCTTCGTATATGGTGCATAGTCTCGAAAGTCGTTAAACTTTCTTGGTATGTTATATGGTCCGAAAGTTGCAGTTGGATTATCGTTGATCACCGGAAGTGTTATATCAGCTCCTTCATACTGAAGTGTTACACCATACACTGTAAAAGGTTGCGATCCTGACACTGGTATTGGTGCAGGTGACTTGATCAGCTTGCATGATATGATATTTCTGTACAGATCCTTACCACTGTCTTTAAGATTCCATGCACCCATTGCTGCAGATATATGTGATAGTATCAGTGATCCTGCTGTTGTTACATAATAACGTGCAAGTCCTGAAGAATAAGGTGCACCTACAACCGGAATTGTATCTGTATTATCATCGTCATCACCGCCTGGTGTTGGCGGTACTGGTGTTGGTGTAACAGGTACTGTATTTCCGGTAACATCTTCGATATTATCCCAGTCACTTTCTTCTGTCATATCATCAGTGTAACCTGTTATGATACCACCTTCAGATGTTGGTTTATAGATTGTATTATTCCATTTAAATTTAAGACCTGCATTTGCTAACTGTTTAAGTGCATTATCAAGTCCTGTTATTATATTATGACAATAACCACCGTAAACACTTGCACCCGTATAATCACAAGCCTGCACTATATCACCATTAATAGCAACAATATTACCACTATTATTCCAGTTATAACTGTCACCACCGTAAATTGCACTTACCTGATTATTGATCCATCTGAACATGGTTTTAGTAGTAGTGAAATTAGTAAACCCAGCACCAAGTGCAGCATATGTATTTGCAAAATTACCTTGGATACTTTGTCCGCATGACATATGCCAAGTATGATTTGTACTGTCATCAGCAGGGAACATCCAGTCTTTTATGCAGTACCAGTCATTATCATCACCATAAATAGAATAAACATAGCAAGATGTATCTTCGTCATTATCAGTTGTTTTCACGCAACCCTGTGCACCCGTCTGATAATATGCAGCACTTCCTGATTGTGGTGCAATATATGAATATGTAGCCGCCGACATTTCAACATCATAGTAAATTTTTTTATAATTAATTGACGTTACAACACGAAGATCTTTATTAAGCATGTTATCTGCTCGTATCTGCTGAGGTTCAACACCTGTATTCAAAGTACCATGCACTAATATATTTCTACCGTAAGAAACATGAGGAAGTGTAACACTTGCTTTTGTTTGAAATTCAACAGTTACTCCTCCTTGTGAACCAGTATTATTAACTGGAAACCATGCAGGAGTATCACCACCTGAACCTCTGTAATTTCTTTCTGCAGCACTTAAAGATGCATAATACTGATCACCAACTGTTAATTGACCTACTGTCATATATGGCTGCAGGTTTGCAATTGTAAATTCACCAGCCTGAATAAGATTATAAATAGTATCGGATAATCCGATAACAACACCATCAACAGTAACTGTTGTCACTTGTGTAATTGCCATTATATCACCCCTATTACTACCATACCAGCACCTGCACCAATTACAGTGCCACCTACTATTTTATCAAGCTGCAGATCTGATTCAATCGGTACATTATTATCTGCTATATCAGCAGATCTGTATGCAATATCTTCACATCTGACTGCAAGAACATCAAGATCTTCTATTTGAGTTCTGAAAGATTCCAGCGGATCTGACTGACCAGTTAATCTGATGTGTTCACCGTTTTCAAGATTTCTTGAAAGCACATTATAGTATCTTCCTGTTTCAGCAATGTAGAAGTAATTAAAATCCATAGATGAATAATTAAGCAGCAGTGTCGGCTGATCTACATCCATTGTACCTTTTATAGTTGCTGTCACTTCCTGCACCAGCGTATATGATTTACCGAGAGCATCAGGAGCTGAAGAACAGTTATAAAGTCTTACTGTCATAGTATCACCGCCATTAAGTCATCACATGGAAAGTATTGTGATGTAGTAAAATTTGTGACTATCATTTCAGCTACATAGCCAATAAAATCAAAATGTGCAAGTTCTCTTTCTGACTGCAGCATCTGTTGTGATGTAGTTACGCCAATGTTACCGGAGCGAGTGAAGTTATGTATAAGTGATGTTGAAGAACTTCCTGAAGCTGCTGATTTACCTGTTTTATTCTCAGCACTTGAATTATATGAAGTTGTATAATCAGTTGTATCACCAGAAGAAGTGGAAGCTGTTACATCAGTTCCTGATTCAGTCATTGAATAATTCTGAATAGGATCATATTCTGCTTCTGTTGTTGCATAGAGCTTATCAAGTTCATACACATGACTGTTGATAAAATCAGCTACTGCTGCAGTGATCTTATCATTGTCAAGATGTGAGAATGATCTGTCTATAACTTTTTCACCAAACATATCATACATACGGTGATCTATTGCAATAGTATTTTCAAGGGTAGACCAGTCACCAATAAGAGTGACTGAAGATGAACTGATCCAAATATGATTTGCATCGAACATATCTTTAAGCTGTTTCATCATCTTCACCTTCCTTCGTTTCCTGAGCTGGAGCTTCTGCTTCTTCAGGATCTTTGATATCATAGTTTGAGATATCAACATTACATTCAACAGTTATGTCAGTTCCAAACATTGCATTGACTTTTCTGATACCTTCTTTACGACATTCAAACATATTCATGATATTCAGCTTCAGAAGCTGGTTATCTGCTGAAGCTTCTGCTGATATCAGACGTTCACGTTTTTCAACAGTCTTATTGATGCCGATATTCTCATAGAATTCTGCAAGGATCTGCTGTTGTGTATCAGCTAATTCTCTGACATTGAATGATTTGTCTGTCTTACAGTCTTCAAAATCAATTGTTGAAAATCCACGATCCACGATGAAAGAAGGATTTCCATTGTATTTCTGTCGCTGGTATGATTCAGCATCATGTGCGAACTTCTGTGATATTGCTTTAATTGCAACAGTATCACGTGCATTGACCAGTGTACAGATCATTGTCACATCTATATGTGCAAGTCTTGCAGCTGTTGTATGGATCAATGGATAACTTGTATTATGCAGTTTGGTATTATCTATTAAAATACCGTTTTTATCAATGTAGCACTGACCATTTTGTATAGGTGTTGCCCATGTGTATTTCTTAAATACATCAAGATAATCAGTTGGATCTGACAGCATCGGAACGACTGCAATTAATTTTCCGGTCTTGTTTCCTCTTACTATTCCACAATGACCATAAAGGAAAAGATAAAGATCTATTTCATGATCCGGTATTGAGTCAGGAAGATTTCTGTAACTAAAAAGCTTCATCATGTATTCCAAAAGCTGATTTACACGATAATTATAGAATGTTTTATAATTAGTGCTGTTTGCCTTCAAGTTAATTGGTATAGGATAATCCTGAAGAAACATATATAATCACCTCTATTAAAGTAATAACCTGCAGTAAGATCACTTAATGCAGGTTATTAATTTCTGTCGTTATTGGTTATAGCTTATTATGCTGTTACTTTGTAATATGCTGTTGTTGCACTGTATGTACTGGTTGCAGCTGTATATGTTCCGTCACTGTTCTTTGTGAAGTAGCTTGTATAAGCTGTTGCCCAGTTAGTAACATCAGATGCTGAAGGCGGTGAAAGATAATAGTCATCCATGTAGAAGACTAACATCTGCTGTGTACCACGTACAAGTGATGCCCAGTCTGCTTTATGATAGTATTCAGTATGTTCATATCTTGCTTTATAATCTGACTTGGTTCTGATGAAGTCAATCATTATTGCCATTGCATCATTGTCAAAGATGTATGCAAGAACACCATTGACTGATTCAGTGGTTACATCTACACCGCTTCCACGTGATATAGAGACATATGCACGTGATGCAGTAGATCCGTCACCGATGCCCTGCCAAAATGAACGTTCACGATAAGTAGGAAGTTTGACCATCTCATCATGGAATGTATTTGACTGAAGATATGTTGCACAGTTCGCTGCAAATTCTTCGAGAACCTGCACCTGACATTCATCACTTGGAGTCCAGCGGTCATAACCTGCAGGATTATAAAGCTTCGAAGGATCTTCCATGTACTTCTTGTGCTTCTTGATTTCTGCTGCTGCATATCTGAGGAAGTCGGCATCACGAAGTGCTGCAGATGCTGCAAGTGTCTTGTTGAATACAACATTGTATGCATGAAGGATGTTAATTGCAGTCATTCTGCTTCCTTCATATGATGCTGCAAGTGTGATACCTGTACAGATAGTTGTTGCCTCAAGATCCCTGATAGCAAGCTCCATGCCGTTGTACATATCTTGAAATATCATATCCACAAACGCTGCCATTGATTCAGCATCACTGAAAGCTGTGCGAAGCTGGAAGTCATAAATAACTTTCGTTGCTACTTCCCATGTACCACGCTTACTGTCATAAGTGCACATAGCTGCAGTTGTATCCTGCATGATAGTTTCTGTTATTGGATTAGTTGCATCCCAGCTGTCATTGGATTTAGTCTGTGCTATTGTTGATACTTCAAGAGTTCTGAGTATTGCACCAAATTCTAATGGTGTACGCTGGATGCCGAGTCGCTGCTCCGGTAAAGATCTGTATAAAGCATATGTTCTGCCGATTTGTGAAGCAAGTGCATTGTAAAATGCTGATGTGCTTTCAGCATTTGAAAGAACTGTTTCACCGAGTGAAACAAAGTTTTCAGTATTTACTGCAGCGACTGCTGAAGAACCAAGAGCCATTGCAGATACTGTGTTGATAAAGCTATAGATCTGTGATGCTAATGTTGGTGTTGACAAGACTTATTCCCCCTCTTCATCATCTGCTTCAGGTTCATCTTCCTGCAGTACATTGTCTGCTTCAGATCCTTCCGGAAGCGTTTCTTTAATTTTCTTTGTTTTCTTCTTTGCTGGTGCAGGATCAGCTGAAGCTGCAGCATCTGATGATGCTACTGCAGGCAGTTCAAATTCTTTCTTGCCTATTGCAGTCTGCTTCTTTGCTTCTTCTGCTTCAACTTTTGAAAGCATGCTGAAAAAGTTCATTCAGAATCAGCTCCTTATTAATAGTGTGATAGATTTTTATAGATTCAGGTTTATATAAATATTATATATCTTTGGAAAGATTTTGTCAAGATAATTATGGTCTGTATTAAATCACATTTTCGCCATAATCAACCATACAAACATTCCCAGTTGTAGCACTTGTTTCTACTGGTAAATCATCTGATTTTATCACATGTTGTTGCAGGGTGCAAATGGTTAAATATGGGTGAGTCGGTAAGCGCGGTGCGTTTTCGTAGGTGTTGCAGATGACGCATTTACGTTGTTTGTGTGTTTATGTATGTTATTCCTGACCAGGCTAATGGATCAAAATAGTACTATATATTTTCCATTTTATTGCCATGTGAT
>JAEEGL010979732.1_pt1 | contig 12487 bp, 11 predicted proteins | sample 9134231 | NCBI WGS metagenome assembly JAEEGL01 (sample SAMN16246548, study PRJNA631951) | gut metagenome | biome: gut microbiome; feature: rumen; material: fiber-attached | host: Bos | place: Iran: Karaj | collected 2018-10
AAGATACCCCGCTTTTTGTATGCGTCATCAATAGCTAGGAACCCTCTGACTCATGGGTATCAGTCAGAACAGATACTGACCGATGCCTCAAAACGCGGTAGTAAAGAAAAAGGCCGTTGTAGCCAAGCCTTTCGTAAAATGGGCTGGTGGCAAGGGAAATCTCCTTCAGAAGTTGGAAGCATTACTGCCAACTGATTTCGATGATCTTGATAATGTAACTTATATAGAACCCTTTGTTGGCGGTGGGGCAATGCTGTTCCACATGCTGCAACGGCATAAGTGTATCAGACGGGCCGTTATTAATGATATCAATCCTGACCTTATTCGCTGTTATCAGTTAATTGCAGCCGATCCTCAGATCCTTATTGACAGGTTGATGATTGTTGAGAAGAACTACTATAGCGTGGCCTTCTCTGCCAGAAAGGAACTTTTCTATGCCTATCGCGACCAATATAATAGCGAAGGGATACATCCTGACGAAAGGGCTGCGCTATTCATTTTCCTAAATCATACCTGCTTCAATGGATTGTACCGAGTAAACGCAGCAGGAATATTCAATGTTCCATATGGTCGCTATAAGCAGCCTGTTATATGCAATGAAGAGTTGATCATGGCAGACCATCATCTGCTTAATTCTGTTGAACTGGTGATTCGTCAGCCAGGCGATTATAAGCATGTAAGACAAAATCTCAGCAGAAATCATCCCAACTTCGTGTATTTCGACCCGCCTTATCGTCCGCTCTATGGTTCATCCAACTTCAAAGCATATTCTAATAGCCCATTTGGAGATGAACAACAAGCTGAATTGAAACTATTCTGTGACAGGTTGACTCAGCGTAATTGTCTTGTCATGCTGAGTAATTCAGACAGCAGGGATCAAAACGATGTCAGTTATTTCGAAGGACTGTATGAAGGATACAACTTCAGCAGGATATTAGCGCCAAGATTCATCAATGCCAATCCTGAAAAGCGAAATGAATTGGAAGAGATAGTTATCAAAAACTATAATCCTTAGGAGTTATGCTGCAAAAGATAAAATATAAACCCATTTATAGGACACATAAAGATTCCATTGATAGGGACTTTTATGTACCCAGCTTCAGCGAAAGTGTCAAACTTGAAAGAGCTGCAGGATACTTCTCGCTGCATTCGTTGACGTTGTCAATAGATGGGATTATCCGATTCGTTCAAAAAAAAGGTCAAATAAATCTAATTTGCAGCCCGGACCTTTCACAGTCTGATGCAGAGTTAATAGACGCTTGTATCAGCTTAGATTCAAGCCATATAACAAAGTCTCTTCTAAAAACTATAACTGACAGCAAACTATCTGACGAAGAATTAGACCAATTGGATGTGATTTGTAATATGCTCTGCGAGGGGAAGTTGGAAATCAAAATAGCATATCAGCCTTTGGGAATCTTCCATGAAAAGTTTGGTATATTCGTTGACGAAACTGGCAACAAAGTCTATTTTAATGGCTCAATGAATGAAACGAAGAGGGCTTTGGTTCATAATCAGGAAAGTATTCGCGTGAATTACTCCTGGCAAGATGAATATACCGCAAGATTCATAGATGACGAGCAGAGTTATTTCTCATCCCTTTGGAACAATCAAGATGAAGCAGTTGTCGTTATAGATTTCCCCAAAGCTGTAGAGAATGAACTATTAAACTGCTATAAGCGGAGTGAAACGCTTGAGGCAGCAATAGAAAAGTACATATCTGGTCATTTCTCAAAAGGGAGAAAGGATTTGTATCCTTATCAAAAAGATGCTATACAGCAATTCTGCGATAATGGTTTTCAGCATTTCTATGAAATGGCAACTGGTACAGGTAAGACTTTTACCTCTGTCAAAACAATCAAGCGGCTTAAGAAGGAGAAAAATGAGAAAATGTTTGTCGTGGTGTGTGTGCCACAGATAGATTTGCAAATCCAATGGGAGGCTGCTTTACGGGAAGAAGGATATGACAAGACTTACCTTTTTGGAGGAAGCGGTTCATCATTCGAAAAGACTCTTGCCGCAGCGACAATTGATTATTATACAGACGACGATGGTGTTATATGCGTAGCGGTGTATGACACTTTCTTTTCGAAGATGTGCTCTGAGATCCGCAAGATTACGCCAATATTTCTTATCGTTGACGAAGCTCACAATCTGACGAAGGGTAATCTGTCTGCATTAGTAAAGCTAAATCCTCAATACAAACTGGGACTTAGTGCTACCATTCAGCGTTTTAGCGAAAGTGAATCCGAAGCCATCGTTAGATTTTTTACTGCTGGTGACACATTCTATTACGGAATTGAAGATGCTATAGAAAACGACTTCCTTTCAAAATATGAGTATTACCCCATCTTCGTTCGACTCACAGAAGAAGAGACTGAGAAGTTCCAATTCAAGAGCAAACTACTTGCCCAGGAATTGAATAAGAAAGAACCAGATCCTGACGTTGTTGATAAGCTTCGCAGAGAAAGGAGCCTTATACTTAAACAAGCTTCAGGGAAAATAGAGAAATTAAAAGAACTCGCAGAAGAGGGGTATGACTTCGTCAATTCTGTCGTATATTGTGGACAAGGAAAAGATGACGATGGAGAACTCATCATCGACTCCGTTACAAAGACCCTGTACGATAATGGCTTAGTAGTATCACAATTTACTAGCAGGACATTAAATCGAAAGAGAGTCTTGTATGAATTTGAACAGGGGTATTTTGATACCTTGGTAGCCATTAAGTGTTTTGACGAAGGTGTTGATGTCCCCAAACTTGACAAGATATACATCATGGCCAGTGATAGTGCTCTTAGACAAACCGTTCAGCGACGAGGCCGTGTACTTCGTAAGTGCAAAGAAAGTGGTAAAACAATAGCTTATATCTACGATATGGTAGTACTACCGGCAATCGAAGCAGGAACATACGGTAGCGATGGGCTCCTGAAAATAGAGTTGGCCAGAGCTAAAGAATATAATAGGTTGGCATTGAACAAGGATGCCAATGAGATAACATTTAATGACATTGAAGATACTTATCATATAACAATAACTGAATCCCAAGAATATGAATCAGAACCCGATTGAAGACGTGTTAGAAGAACTTCATTTTACTGAAGCTCAAAAAGAGGGCTTTTGGAAGTTCTTGAATTATGCTAAGACCTGTCAAGAAACAGGAAATAACAAGCAATTAAAGTCACAACTTGAAGAGGTTGTGAGAAGTGTTGTTAATAAAGATTAGCCCTATGAAGATCAATTACATAAGATATCACAACTATCGTTGTTTCAAGGACCTTACAATTAAGTTTGACACGACAAGCACAAAGAATGTTTCTTTGGTGATGGGTGTTAATGGTTCTGGAAAAACAGAGATGCTTTTCTCTTTCCAGTGGGTGCTTTATGGTTTTAACTTCAAGAGTATGCGCGAGAAGGAAGAAACCCCATACTCATTAAACTCAGCCCTACACCATAAGTTAGAAGTGGACAGGCACGCAAATTCTGTAGATTGTTGGGTAGAACTTTCCTTTACTAACAAAGGGACGGAATATTTCATGAAACGCACCGAGACCTTCATGCGATTAAATGATAAAGTCACCTCAAACGAAAAAGTGGAGTTAAGCCACACTGAAGCTAACGGTGAACGTACAATACCGGAAACAAACAAGGACATAGTTGAGGAATTACTATCCAGAATAATACCAAAATCGATTTTGGAAGGGATTACATTCGATGGTGAGCGCATGAAGAAACTCAACATGGTTGACGACCAATCTAAGACAACAATTAAGAATGTAATTTCGCTCGTTACAAATGAAAAGTTATTTGAACTTTGTATGGGTGAAATAAAAGATGTGAAAAAAGATATTCATAATGACAAAAAAAGAATAAGCCGAAATTCCGGTAATAATTCTGCTGAAGAACTTGAAAAGGAAATAGAGGAATTAGAAGAAGATATTGAAGATGCTGACATTAATCTTCACGGAATTGAAATCAATCAAGGGAAAGTGTCTGGCAAATTGGAAGAAATTTCACTACAACTTTCTGAACTGGAAGATGCGAAACAACTTGAACAGAAACGCAAAGGATTAGAGAAAGATTTAGACAGAGCTAAAAGAAACTTTGATAAGAGCACAGAGACATTTTATCAGAGGTTGTCAGATGGATATGCATTAGTGACAGATCGCTTGGTTATTGATGTTAAGAATTCAATTGACAATGTTGATATTCCTGCAGGATTAACTGTAGAGGCTGTCAAAAGCATACTAAAACGTCCCAAATGCATTTGTGGCTGTGACATGAGTACTGATGTTATCAAACATTTAGAGGATATGTTATCAACACTTCCTCCAGATAATATCAGCAGTACACTTTTATATATGGCCAACCAGTTCGAAGGTGAGAAGAAACGTACAGGGAAATTGTTGAAAGAAGCTTATGATGCAATGAAAAAAGACGAAGAAGAAGTTGCAGATATTAAGGCCAATCTTTCAGAAATCTCACAATCATTGGTAACTAACGTTTCAGGAACTATAAGAGAACTTGAAGCAGAACGAGCTCGACTATTACAGCAGCAAGGTGGTTTGAATAAAGACGAAGAAAGAATCACTCGAGAAAAGGAGCGAAAAGAAAAACGCCTAAAAGAAGCAAAGGCTGAGCTAGAATCTGCTTCAGGAAGCCAAGAGATGCTCAAGTATCTCGAAGACCAGTTGAACGTATTAGATCTTTACAAAGTTGCAATTGAGAAGATTGGTGAACGTAATAGCGAATTATCCCTAATAAGTATCAATGATTATCTTACAAAGGCATATTCTATGCTAAGCGAAGATAAGGGAAGACGCATCTATTTGTGCCAACATGAAAAGAATGATAAGTATCGTCTTGTTACTTATGTCAAGAGCAAATATGATATGCTACACAGTAATTGGATAAACAGTGGACAGATGAAAACTTATGAGGATGATGGATTTACACAGAGCGAAATCCATGAGAAGATTGTCCTTAGAGTAGCTGAAGGCAAATCTACGGGACAAAGTAAAGTAAACTCGTTAGCCTTTGCCAAAGCTATTTTGGATTACTCTAATGAGGATAGAACTGCGGATAAATTGAAAGTATCGCATGATTATCCTTTCCTCATAGATTCCCCCTTCACAGAGTTAAGTGGCAAAAACCTAGAGAATGTGGCCCAATACATTCATAGTTTCGCCAATCAGATAATCTTGATGGCTGATGATAAGAGCTATGGTGGAGTTTCTGCTTTAGTCGAGCCTCAAGTTTGTTCAAAAACCAAGTTGCTCAAGGATGAAAAAGAAGGTATAACTTACATAAACTAAACACTATGCCAATTAATATTGATACTACTTATCGTATAAATCGCAATCTTGACCAAGAGGAAGAGATGCGGTACTTATGGAGAGAGTTAAGAGTCTTCAATGACTATCATCAGATATTAGTAATCTCTGCACTTATTGGTTATGCAAACAATACCTATGTTCCCTTTACCAATAAGGCAGAACCCGTTCAGATTATTAATTTTGAGGATAGAGAAAAAGAGATCATAAATTTCTTAGCTTATCTGAAAGAAGGGAATCAATCAATTTTGCAGGAAAAACCAAAAGAAGATCCTGACCGCAACAAAATGTATCAAGCATTTGAATGTTATGCAAATGGCGGTTTCCCTATTCTATGTAAAAAACTTGGGGTAGATTTTGCAGACAAAAGTAAGAACGACAGATACACCATCTTGCATAAGTATTATACTATGCTGGTTCAAAATGACCTAATGGATATTTAAATTATGAAAAGGCTACTCCCTCAAGCAAATACGTTGGCAACTGTCATTAGGACCTTCAAACTCATTGGTAACACGATGAATTGTACGTTGGCAGATATAGCATCGTTTAATAATTTTGAATTGCGTCAGGCATCTTATTATTCCAATGCTTGCTATTTCCTTGATCTTATTGATGAGAACTTGAAACTGACACCTTTGGGTGAGGATATTATGACAGACCCCAAAAGTGCAAAAGTCAGAATATACGAGTTAATCATTAAACATGAACTAATAGGTCAGTTATTTGCTAAAACAGCCCTATATCCAAAACGAAAAGTTGTTAGAGATGGTAAAGAACTTGTAAGGTCGCTATATCCTGAATATGGTGAAGCAGTTATTGATCGACGTACCAAGTGCTTAATTGGCTGGTGTGAGGAAATTATAGATTACATGAGGACATCGGATTTGTAAACATGGAAGAAGTTAAGAGAATATATATTCTTCTATTGCATAGTAACGGTCTTAAAATTAAGGATATCGCTAAGGAACTTGATTTGGACAAATACTATGTAGCAGATATTTTGTTCTCTACTGACAACATCCACTTTTGGTATCAAGACAACTCTTCATTGTGGTTCGCAAAGGAAGGCGCTATCCAGATTGATGAACCTAAAGAGACAAAAGAAACGCTCATTTCTTCTATCGAGATACCACAGAAATTTAACATTAGCAAATTCTTAGAGGAAGATTTAAGTGAATCATTACGCTCCTATTTACTTCAGATTTCAAAATATCGCAATTATTCAAATGATGAAATGATTGAGTTGTTCAAACGATATCGGAATGGTGACAAAAATGCGTTCGATCTGATTATAATGAGTCAACAACGGCTTGTGGCAAATATCGCCCTTCTATATTGCAGAAAAGGAGCTCCCCTTGAAGATATCATACAAGAGGGTAATGTTGGCCTTGTTAAAGCTGCAGAACGTTTTGATTATACACAGTACCGTAGTTTTTCTAATTATGCGAAAACGTGGATTCTACAATCAATCTCATTTGCAATGGCAAATATGCCATATATGATAAGATTACCACTAAATCAATTGTCCTTATACCGAAAAGTAAGGAACTTCAAAGAACATTATGAGCAAGAAAATGGTTATTCCCCTTCTATTAACGATATAGAGATAAATGAAAGTCCTGATTTAGAACGAATCAAATACTTAGACGGACTTCCGTATAATCTTAAATCGTTGATGCATTTGTCTGACAATATGGATGCATATGAGAGTAGGACGAATGCTATTGAGGATTCTATAAACAAAAACGAAGTCCAGTTTTCTGTCAAGAAACTCTTAAGTTGCCTGCATAAAAGGGAGCGACAAATGCTACAGATGTTTTATGGTATTAATAGGAAAGAAGAAACCTTATCGTCTATCGGAGATTATTTTGGTTTAACTCGTGAAAGGGCAAGACAAATTAAAGAGAAAACGGTCAGGCATCTCAGAGACATAATACTTAACAGAAAAGGTAAAGACGATAAAGGATTTTTGATGCATGATGATGTTGAAGATGATGTACCAGATAATGCGAGTAAATCATCTAAATTACATATTAATAAAAGGAAGCATAATGAAAATTATGCAGATCCAGATAATAACCTAAACATACAAAACGTGCAGAAGCATCTAATAGATAGGAAAGAACTAGAGGTAATACCACAAGATGTTAATGAAATAGATAATATTAAAGTTGGGGACGAAATTCATTATAATAAGAAGTATTGTACTGTTAGAAAAATTATACAAAATGGAAAGTTCTCAAAGCTTTTTATAGAATATGCTAATGGCGTACTGGATGTTGTTTCCTATAACAAATCCAAATGTGAACAGATATCCCATATACCCAAATCAAAACAACAGAATCATCTTAATGAAATAGAATATAGTAGTAATATAAAAAAGAAGGAAGCAATGTTAGGTGATATTATCAAATATGACACCAAAATCTGTACAGTGCTTGCAAAAAAGACGATAAAAAATAATCTTCGTATCATCGTCAAATATGAGGATGGCACTATTGATAATTTGCAAAATGACTGGAATAGGTATAAAATTATTACCAGTCGAGATGAGGTCAACAATACAAATAAACATCAATCGAAGACAGAACAAAGCGAACATTCAAAGTTTCAATTATCTACGCCATTGAGTTTTTTGGTTCCACTAGAAATATTAACAGAAAAGCAGCTTTACCAATGTCACAAAAAGGGATTGATGACCATAGGTGATGTTAAACAAATAATTGAGAAATATCAACTCACTCCATATTCTACTCGCTTTACTAAATATACACTTGATATGTGGTTTAATATCATTAATCTGATTTAGGAATAATGGCAGCCATCACTCCATATTATCGCTCTACCAACAAAGACTTTACCCTCGTAGAAGGTGATTGCGTGTCGATACTTGAATCATTTGACTTTAAGTTCGACATGATATTTGCAGACCCTCCTTACTTCCTGAGTAATGGAGGTATTAGCGTGAGTAGCGGAAAGGTGGTTTGTGTGGATAAAGGGAAATGGGACAAGGCACCTACGCCAGAGTTTATTGACGAGTTTAACCACAAATGGTTATCTGCCTGTAAAGACAAGTTGAAGGATAATGGTACCATTTGGATTAGCGGTACTCACCATAACATCTTTTCTATAGCGGACCAGTTGTCTGAATTGGGTTTCAAGATTCTGAATGTGGTAACGTGGAATAAGACAGATCCACCTGATAACGTTTCTCACCGCGTATTCAAGCACTCTGCCGAGTACATTATCTGGGCCAAGAAATCGAAACGGGCTCAACATCGTTATAACTATGAGTTGATGCGTCAGCTAAATGATGGTAAGCAGATGACGGATGTATGGCGCATGCCTGCTGTAGCCAAATGGGAAAAGTCTTGTGGTAAGCATCCAACGCAAAAGCCTTTGAGTCTGTTGGCTCGAATCATTATGGCTTCCACCAAAGAAGATGACTGGGTGTTAGACCCATTTAATGGTAGTGGAACAACGGGTGTTGCAGCGTCGTTACTTGGTAGAAAGTTCCTGGGTATAGATATGGAAGAGTCCTATCTTGAACTAGCATCAAAACGTCGTGAGGAATTGGAGAATGAAGAGGTGCGCCAGGCTTATAAAGAAATGGTGCTGTTGGACTTCAATGGTGCCATTCAAGCCGAACAACCTCATCATGTACTTGTTGGCAGGATAGGTTCTGAGGAACAATGGGAATGGTTCGAGAAGTCACACACCTACATTCTGCCCATCAGCAAGATTCTATCTATGCCGAAGCTGTTGGGTGCTGAGTATGTGCTGGCTTTTCTTGGCAAAGATTCGAAAAGAGCACAACTCTGTAGGATATCGTCTGTAAAGCCACAAGTGAAGACTCGCGAACAGGTAACGGAAATGGCTTCGCATACCTCAGATTATAAACCATCACGTGACAACACCTACTGGCTTATCCATCTGGAAAAACCTTTGGATGAAACGAAAGGCAAAGTGTTTAACAAGTCGCTACTATTGGAACATCAGGCTGAACGCGGAGCATATTGGATAAAGAAATACGAAGAGGTAATCAAGGCGTTTGAGTAACCTCTTGTAGTATCTGACTGATTTTGCACCAATAATAGTACGCCTCTGGATTACCACGTCGAATCTTGGCCACTTCTTTGCTGATAACAGGACTGATGGTCATATCCTTTAGGTCAGCGGCGTTGCCTGAATATTTCTCGATTTTGTTCAGACCGTATTGAATGACAGTAGCCAGATAAGCCGCTTTGGCGGCATCGCTAATAGCCATGTCGAGGGTGTATCTGCCGACGTAGATATGGCTCTTCAACTTGTCAACACCCTCTTTCAGCAATTCAAAATCTTTGTTGGAATCTACCTTCCCTCGTGTGACCAAAGCAAGTGCAGTGTTCCTGATGTCGTCATAAACAATGCTGAGGTCTTCGCCTTTACCACGATAGGACGACAACTCAACAACAGCTATCGACTTAAAGGTCTCTGCCGTTGTCGCAATATCATCGACGGCATCAAACAACCTGCCTACGTCGTGTAACTGCTTGGCTACGTTGATGGTGGAGTTATGGGCGTTTTTATAATATGGCACACCACAGGTATTAGGCGCGAAGGCTGTCAACTTATCACCCAGCATGTCGGCTACTGAGGGCACGCGTATAATAGTCTCGCTGCCATCGGTCTGAATAAATGGATGAGACAGAGGTTTATCCTCGATTTGGTGATAGTGGTTGTCTTCAAAAAGCACATCCAGAAGCACAGAGTCCTCTATCTGGTCAGAATAAACCACTTCGAAGAACGATTTGTAGTGACCCTTGGGTATATTGCCGTTTCTGTTCTCACGACGGATGACCTTGCAATCAGTAAATCCGTACTTGTCGCAGTTCTGCAGATATTGCTCAATGTCAGTACCAGGAGGGCAAAGTACATCGATGTCTATGGAGAGTCTACGCGCCTCGCTGCCGAGAATCAGAAGGAGACTGGTTCCACCTTTAAACGTTAGCGGGCAGCCTTCATTGACAAGCATCTCTAAAAGCGAAAAAGCGCGAATCACCTTCTCAACCAATTCGGGGTGTTTGAATTTATGTGATGAACAGACTTTATCGATCCATTCCTTTTCAAAGCATTCTTTCTGTATCATTGTTCTTGATGGTTTCTAAATCTTTCTGTATGGAGTCTTTCGCATTCCTGCGGTCTGCATACCTGAGCAGGCGTGTCTGGTTGACATCATAATGACTGATGGCAGTCCTCAACATCTCCAGATTCTCGTAGCCATGCAGATAAAAGAAGTCTGCATCGACCCTTGTGTCAACAAGCAGTTTCTCGATCGTAGGTACAGGCACCTTGCCGTCGAGTGACAATGGGGCCTCTGTCACCAGTGGTTTTACGATGATGTTCTCTTTGCTGAAATCTATGTATGTTGTCGCAATCTCCTTCGTTGGTGCCAGGAATATGCGGCCATTATACTTTGGAAGCAGCCTGTCGAATACGCTTTGTGTTGTGTCTCGATTTGTCTCTACATAAATCGTATTGTTTGGCATCATGTCGTGCAACAAAGGTGTAAGGACATTGGCACTATATACACAAAAATCTGCAAAAGGATACTGCCCTAATAAGGAACGGTATAAAGAGCGAGCTTTTGCATTCGCCTTTACAATAAATGTATTAGCTGACTGTAATGTATAGACACCACGACCTACTCTGCGCAACTTGCCATTGCGGCATAATTTGCCCAGATACCAGCTGAGCTTGGCTCTCTCAATGCCAGAAAATACATCTGCTGGTATATCATCAACTGTGAACTGTTGCACTCCAGTTGCATAGTTCAGTATTTTGTCGCTGACTCCTATCATTGCATTTATTCTTTAGATGGCACAAAGATATTCACAAATCGGCAGACTTCCAAATTTTTGCCGCTTTGTGATATTGTTTTTAATGATTATTAGCAGATTGGACTACAACATATGAAAAACCTATTAGATATCAGAATTGCATCGAAATAGTTAAATAAGATCAAAAATGGATCCGTCTTGGATCCAACGATCGGCGTTGATCTGCTTTTTTCGTACCTTTGCAATCAAATAAATAATAGTTAGAACCGGTATGACTCAAATAGAAGCAGTAGTTGAAGCATTAAAAATATTGGGCGGTAAAGCAGAACTCAAGTATATCTATATGGTTGCCATTGATTTGATAGGAGAACACAATAGCAACAATATAAGGGCAAATATTCGTCGTTGTCTTAACTCAAATCCCAAATTGTTTTATCCATTAAAAGAAAAAGGTGACGGGTGGTGGGGATTGGTATCATATCAAAATGAACTGGATAAAAGAGAGACCCGAATAGCGGAATTAGAAGCAGAAGTAAAAGAACACAAGAGTCGTCCAACTTTGGAGTCATTTGTTAAACTCCTTTTGGAAGCAACTATGAATCTGTTTCTTGTTAATAGAGAAGTTGCTGATCCCATCAGACAAATGCTGGGTGTAATAGGACTAAAAAAAGAGGAGGCTGTTCTTGCTGCATGGATTCTGAATAAGAAAGATCCACTTGCTGAAGCCATTAAAGAACTGGCAAAGAATCCCAGAGTTCAAGTTGACGTAAAGCCAGGTGCTACAGCACAGATAACAGAACAAGGCATAACTAATAGTTATTTACGAATTCCTCAATAGAAAGCTATGAACATCAAAATAGAGCCAGGTGCTATAGTGCAAATAACAGATAAACCCATCATCAATGTGTTTGGTGACGTCAATATGAAGGACGAAAAGAAGCAAAGCACTGTTGATGAGGATTACTGTGATTTCAAAGAGGTCGCAGATGTTGACAAAAACGAAGCAGAGCCAACGGCAAAGAATCATCATGAAGAGAAGGACAGTAAAATCAACTATGTCGCACCGAAGCTTGCCCTGCAGGAGATATTAAAGGGTACGTGGTTTGACAGCGTTACGGTTGATAAGAATAAGTATAGCTTTATTTGGCGACAATCGATGGTCGAGGCTCTTATGAGGACCGAATGGGCTAAGGACATTGCAATGGAATGGGCAGACGATGGCAAGCGCCTACAAGTAAAGTTCGCATTTATTGGTGCCCTCAAGGATATTGGCGTCTTAAATTGCAGTTACAATGCGCTTGCATCTAAGTTTACAGTCAACGGCATTGATAG
>JAEEGL012481967.1_pt1 | contig 12487 bp, 13 predicted proteins | sample 9134231 | NCBI WGS metagenome assembly JAEEGL01 (sample SAMN16246548, study PRJNA631951) | gut metagenome | biome: gut microbiome; feature: rumen; material: fiber-attached | host: Bos | place: Iran: Karaj | collected 2018-10
CTGTTATTTTTATCACGTTTTGTTTGGTGGTAAAGAGATTTTTAGTATATTTGCAGGCGGTAAAGGGTGTTGCAACAATCTGTTCTCCCTTGTATTTAAATGTGAATAAACTGTAAATAGCGGAATCGATGTGCCGGCTGTAACTTGTCTTTTTGTAGATAACCGCTAACTAAGTAGAAGCGCTTGGTTAGCGCTTCTTTTTTTGATACTTGGTAATAATTCGAATTTTTCTTGTTTTTGATTGGCGTTACAGATATATTTCGTATATTTGCCAACGTGACGAATGTAAATAATGCATATTACGATCAGGAACTGCTGGATGAAGAGCTGTAAAAATTTTTTTTGGGTTCAAAAACTTGCAAGTTTAAAAGAAATATTATATATTTGCAGCGGTTTATAAATTTATTCGATTATGGTAACAACATCATATTCTAAAGTAGAAGTATCTCCTGTAGATGCACTTTGGACATTGATACAGGGACAGACTGAGGCAGCTAGAACAGCACTCACCAAAAGACTGGTAGAGCAGGAAAAGGCAGCCTTAGCAACAAAAGCTATTGATGCAAAACGATTCACCCAGAAAATAAAGGCTTTGGAAAACGACTCTGAGGGTTTCTTTAAACTGGGTGGTTTTATGGCTGATTCCAGTAGCAGTGCCGATGAACTTTTGGAAGAGGTTCTAACCGAAAAATAGGGAATCTGATATATTCATATCTCAGACTATAAAAAATCGACAGTGGAACAGGTGAAAATCTATACACCCCAACACTTTATAGACGAGAATTTGATCGAACGATAATTGTTTAATAATGCAAGAATGAAGACTGTATGTATAGATATTGATGGCACAATCAGCCACTACATTGAGTGGGTTGATTCGAAGACTTTTGGTGAGGTTTTGCCTCATTGTGCAGAGACTATCCGTCACTTGAAGGCAGATGGCTGGTATGTTATTATCTATACAACAAGGGCTGATAAGAATGAAATAAGCAAGTTTTTGGAAACAAATTGTATTCCATTTGATGCAATCAATGAGAATCCAAACCAGCCTGATAATGCCAAAGGAGGCAAGCCACTTGCAGATGTTTATGTTGATGATAGAGCAATACAGTTTGATGGTGACTGGGCTGGTGCCTATGAGAAGATAACGAGTTTCATCTCCTGGGAGGAAGGGCCTGTCAAATCTACAGAACCACCTCTTGATTATTGTGGACAACTGATGGTAGAAGATTTCTCCCAGAGTATGGAGATGCATCGTCACTATGATTCCTTGAATTGGGAAATTACCAAGTTCGCCTTTGGAGAAATTTTGGTTGCTATAGGTGCATGTTGGACTATTTTTAATTGGGACTTGGCAAAAGAAACTACACCTAACTTGAAATGGATTGTTATGACCATTATATGTGGCGCAAGTCTGGTATTCGGCGTTTTATCTATCTTTACGATTATTAAGAATAGGGTATATTTTGCCCGTACATCAAGACATATTAACGAGTTACGGCATCATGTACTTCAATTTCATCCTTATGGTTTTAAGAATGAAACTAACTTTTGGGAGAATCCGCAGTATCCTAGAGTTAAGGACTACGATAGCACTCAGTTTCTGAGTCTTTACATGCTCATCTTTTTGAATATGGTCATAGCTGGAACTTTCATGTTTTCAATTTTGAGATGGTGTCAGTATGATAATTTATTATTGATTGTCATATTTCCTCTTATTTCGCTAGTAAGCAGTGTATTAATTATCTGGAAAGTTGCTAAGGAAAAATTTTACCGATAAAGCGTATGAAAACAAATAAATACTTGATTCGCTTCTTTCAGGTTGGTTCTGGCTCGAAGGGTGGTGATGCCATTCTTATTCGTTTATTCGATGAGTATGATAATGAGCATCTTGTTTTGATAGATGGAGGCTATAAAGAAACAGGTGACAGTATAATAAAATATATCAAATCCGAATGTTCTACACTTCATATTGATGCCGTTTTTAATACGCACCCAGATAGAGATCATATCTCTGGACTTGTTAATGTCCTAGGTGATGATGACATTACTGTGGGCGCTTTGGTATTAAACCGACCTTGGAAAGACGCAAAGTTTACTAAGGAAATGTTTGACGATAGTCGCATTACCGATAATAGTCTTATCAAGCGTCTTAAAGATGCTTTTGGCTATGCCGATGATTTAGAGAAAGTAGCAAAAGATAGGCAAATAGATGTATATAAGGGAATTGAAGGTACGACATGTTATAATGGGATTATAACGGTTTTGGGGCCCTCGGAAACGCTATATAAGAGAGGATTATTGGGATCTGAAAAGACACCAGAATCATATATCGAAGTTGGTCTGGAAGATTATACACCTACGGATTATTCTGAGGAAGATTATGTACAAGGCAAAGCTATTGAATGGTATGATGATGAACAGACTTCAGCTATAAACCAAACAAGTCTTGTGATTGCACTTGCATTGGGAAATTTCAAAGTCTTGTTTACTGGAGATGCAGGTAAAGAAGCCATCAATAGTGCGCTTGACTATTACGAGAAAAATGGCGGAAAAGCTTCGGACTTTACAATAGTTCAACTCCCGCATCATGGAAGTAGGAAGAATATAGATCCAACTATTCTTGGACGCTTTGGCACTCCAGAGTATATTATTTCATGTCCTCCAGATGGAGAGAGTGAAGGTCATCCTTCTAGGAGGCTGATGAATAAAATTCTGGAGTTGAACCCACATGCAAAAATATATGTGACAAAGAAGGTGAATTTTATTTTTCATAAGAATGTGCCTGTTTCCAATTGTACAACTCAAAAGCCTGCGACAGCTGCCTCTAAAATTGATGGAAGGTAGCTTTAGATAGATATGAAGTCCGAGCTAGATAATATGAAAAGTGTAATGGCTTTCCTACATTTTAGAGATGGTAGGAGAGTTGAAGAAGGGCAGTTCCCTTCTCGGCTGATGCCTTGGATCTTTGCTGACGTTATCTATCAGGGATCGGATGTAAAGACGAAACCTATAAGCCATGCAAAAATCCGATACGAGGATGACAATAGAGGATTTCATTTGACCATTGAGGAATTAACAGATGACTTTAACTATTTTGCTGACTTTAGAACTTACTATCAAGATTTCGTATATGATGAGTTTAGTGATACTTTGTTTATTACAGGTGAGGCATACAATGATCCTAATAAAAAATACAAAATAACGCTGTCGTAAGTTATTATACATATAATAATAGGATGCCAAGGTATGGGTACGTGACATCAAAGATGCCAGGGGACAGATCCCTGACATCGGAATGGTCCGTGACACTGTGATTCGTTTGGGGGCTTGGGCTGGAACCCCCAAACGACCAGACATAGGGGAGGAACGTGACATTAATGGCCAAACGCCCCGGAAAAGAACTTGTCTTCTCCGAGGCGTTTGTCTTTTTTCGCCATATTTCTGCTTTTTTTCGCGTGTTTTGTTTGGAGGAAATGATATATTTCGTATATTTGCAGGCATAAGTATAGAATATCAAATTATATAATTAGAATATGTGGTCAGACAATATTGCTGTAAATGATTATCTTGGCTTTGATGTTCATGCAAACCTGATAAAGGGGCTGATTGATGAGCCTGGGATGTTACCCTTAACCATCGGTGTGTTTGGAGATTGGGGAAGTGGTAAATCGAGCATCATGGAGTCGCTGAAGAAGGCTTATGACTCAGAAAAGGACAAGACTACTATGTGCCTCCAATTTAACGGCTGGGTATTTGAGGGATATGATGATGCAAAGGCTGCGCTGATAGAGGCTATCCTGAAAAGTTTCGAAGATAATAAGTCGCTGCCTCAAAAAGCGAAAGATAAGTTAACTACTCTTGCTAAGTCGGTAAACTGGATGCGTGCTGTCGGATTTGGTGTGAAGAATGTAGCTGTGCCATTGGTTACGGCTTCTTTGACTGGAGGATTAAGTCTTGGGGCGCATATATTTGAGTGGATAAAGGGACTATCTGAAAACCCAGTGAAAATCGCCGAAGCCGTGAAGGACTTAGACTATGATAAGTTTAAGGAGAAATACTTCAAAGAAGAATCTCGGTTCAGTATTGAAGAGCAATATCAAGTGGTGCGCAAGTTCAGGGATGACTTCAAAGAGCTGCTTGAAGAAGCAGGCGTAAGTAAGCTGATAGTGCTGATAGACGATTTGGACAGATGTCTTCCAGATAGGATCATTGACAATCTTGAAGCCATAAAACTGTTTTTGAATGTAGAAAACAGTGCATTCGTGATTGGGGCTGATCCACGAATCGTGAGGGATGCCATACGTCATCGTTATAAAGATTTGATAGCACGTGACGATGCGGAGGAAAATAAACGTGTGGTGGTGGATTATCTGGAAAAACTGATACAAGTTCCTTATACGTTGCCTAAATTGTCGGATTCGGAAGTTGAGACCTATATTACACTGTTGTTTTGCGAGGAGGAATTTGGTAAGGAAGGCATGGATGATGTGCTTACTGCCTTTATAAAATTCCGCAAGGAAGACAGATATAGTGTTTTCGGAATAGAAGAAGTGAAGCAGGCTGTATCGGATGAAAGCGTAAAAAAGAGGTTGGAGGAAAAGGTTGCGCTCATCTCCAAACTCTCTCCATTGATTGCTGGCAATCTGGATGGAAATCCTAGACAAATTAAACGTTTTCTCAATACATTCGTGTTGCGCACTAAATTGGCAGATGTGGCCAAAATTTCGGGCTTCAAGGTTGATGTCCTTGCCAAGTTGATGATACTTGAATATGCAGAACCCAATAGGTTTGCTGAACTATATAAGTGGCAGTCACAGAACAAGGGATATGCTCCTCAACTAAAGGAGCTGGAGAAGAAACAAGATAACGACGAACATGTTATTACGGACAAATATAAAGAGTGGAATCAGGCAAAGATTTTGACTTGGCTCGAATCTGAACCATCTCTGGCAAACATTGACCTAAGAGATTATTATTGGATTTCTCGTGACAGGCTGGAATCTATGTCAAGCGCAATGGTACCTCCAATCGTTAAGACTATCATAACTTCGCTAATGGTAAAAGGACAGGCAGAGAAACTTGTACGCGATAAGATAAAGAACGATGTGCAAGAATTGCAAGAGAATCTTCAGCATGAAATCTATAGCGAACTGTCGAAGCGAGCCGTAGTCAATAATATAGAAAGAAAACAGGTCTTTAACCTATTTGAACTTATGATAGGTGAAGGTTGTCCGTGTAGTAGTCAGTTCAGAGCCATGTGTAAGGCTGTGAATCTCAAGGGAACACCTGCGCTGAAAGAAATAGTAAACAGAATAGCAGAGAATCACTCTGAATATCAGGACTTGAAAAATTGATTTGTAAATGGGAACATCGAAATCATACGGAGGAATGAAAGGAACTCCGACCTGGAGTACACTGAGTAGCACTATCACTAAGGCTGTTAATGAAGGTCATCCTACTAAGCAGGCTCTTGGTAGCGTGATGTCACACACGGTGGCGCATCTCGGTGGTTCTTACGGTGCATCATCGGGCGGTTCAAGCACTGGAGGACGTGCGGTGGTAAGGTCTGCTCAGCGATTAGGCTCATTCATTGGAAGTACTCAGAGTAGCGGATTCAGTAGTGCATTGGGGCAATTGACTGGTGGAACGGTGGTAAAAGATGCCGATGAAGCTATCAACCTTATTCTGGAACATTGTGCTGAGAATGCAGGTACACTAGATGAAATAGCTGCCAAAGCGGCTATGCGTGAGTTACTTGAAGAAATTGGAGCTGAAGCTGAAACCATAGAAGAACTGGGCGAAGAGTTTGAAGCAGCCATCAAGGAATTTGGAGTTGAAGAAATCCTGGTTAAGTACTTCGGGTACTATCTGTTTCAACATCTGTGTACTGATTTCTATGAAAAGCTGATAAAGGAAAAGGGCATCAGGGAAACAGATAATTTCTATAAAGACCTGAAAGACTATATAATAGAAAAGACCAAGACCATCTCCAAGCATAGGGATATGAGTAACGTGGACTGGAATTCAGAATACGGAAAAGAACTGATGCAAGAGATATTCCGTGATACACTAAATGCATTTGAGAACTATGAAAGTTGAAATTACTTTGGCACATCCTCGGATTCCGTATGGATTCTCGCCTATAGTTTTAAGCTATGAGACTACCGTTAAAACGTCGGTGGCTCTTAATATTGATTATAAAAACCTGTATAAGTTTACCAGAGTTCAATCTGGAACGGCTTTCGATTTGTTTGTTATCGCCAGTATGGTATATGGCATTGATATTTTGCTGCCACGAGAGAGTATAGGTTTTGACGGATGGAGTCGAGAGATAGAGGTTGTTTTCCCGGTAGAGCATCCAGATTGTTTTATTGCTGCAAAATTAGAATTGGAAGAAACGTTGAACTTTCTTACTGGTGATTTGTGGCACGTGTCCTTTGAGCACCGCACGATAAGCAGATTATATAGACCTGGAGTACGGCAAAAAGAAGAGAAGGACAGCTATCGCTACAACCACAAAGTAGTAAATCTGTTTTCCGGCGGAATGGACTCCTTGATAGGTGCAATCAATCAGTTGGTTAAGTCTGATGATCCTGTATGTCTGGTTTCACATACAGACTCGATGTTTAAGGGAGCTAAAACGGATCAAGAGGAGATCCTGCGTGAACTGCGGAAGAAATATCAACATTATCATTATTTGCCGACAAGGGTTGATATGGGGAAGCATGATATAAATGGTGATTCGTATGAGAAAGAGACAACTCTGCGATCGAGATCATTCTTGTTCCTAAGTATGGCCGTTCTGGTATCAGATTCTATTGACTCAACGCTGCCTGTCCATATCCCAGAGAATGGAACCATTTCGTTGAACTTTCCTCTGACACCATCAAGACGTAGTAGCTGCAGCACACGAACTACGCACCCGCATTTCTTGGAACTAATGGAGCGATTCCTTCGCGCTGTTTCGTTGGAGCATCATATCGTAAATGACTATCAATTTTGTACCAAGGGTGAGATGGCTGAGAAATGTAAGGACATAGATATGTTAAGAGCGGCATATCCGCATTCTTGCTCTTGTGGTAAGCGAGGAACTAGAAAGGATATACGTGACGATGCACATGCTGCGCACTGTGGGGTTTGTATGCCATGTATTTATAGAAGGGCTGCTCTACATAAGATTGGCGTTTCGGAAAAAGTAGGTACTGACATTTTCAACTCGCAGAAGCGGAGCATGATGGATATTCCAGATATGCCAGCACTTGTCAGTTTCATCAGAAGAAATATTGGAAAGAAAGAGATTGGGAGAGGCTTGTTGGAGAATGGGCATTTACAACTTGACTTATTGGAGAAATATGCCGATGTGGTAATGAGAACCCGAGATGAGATAAAACAATGGGTAAGAGATGAAGCTTCGGAAGAAACAAAGCGACTATTTGGCGTATGATTATAGATGCACATTGTCATTTTGATATGATACCTAATCCAGAGCGGTATATCCGCGAGAGAGAGGTGGCTGGTAACATCGTGATAGGTATGACCAATTTGCCGAGTCACTTTCAGATGGGTGTGGAGCATGTAAAAACTCTTCGACATGTTAGGTTGGCATTGGGGATGCACCCGCTATTGGCGAAGGAAGGGCTGGAAGAGTTAGCTCTATTCCGACGCTATGTGGACCAAACATCCTATATCGGTGAAATCGGGCTGGATTTTTCACGAGCTGGATATAGTACCAGGGATTTGCAGATTAGAATGCTGCGCGATGTCTTATCTGCGTTGAAAGGTAAGAAGAAAATTATAAGTGTTCATTCACGCAGGGCAGAGAATGAACTATTAGAGCTTTTGACTGAGTATGACATTAAGAACGTGATCTTCCATTGGTATACCGGACCTGTTGGATTAATCGCTAAGATGCTGGATAGAGGTTATTATTTCTCTGTTAATGAAGCAATGTGTTTATCAAAAAACGGACAGGCGATTCTGAAGAAAATCCCTAAAGAGAGGATCCTGACAGAAACAGATGCACCATATAATAAAAGCACTGACATCCGAAAGGTGTTGCAGTATTTGGAAATGTCGGAGGAGGACGTGTACCATAATCTGATGTGTTTGCTGAATAATTTAAGGTGATACCATGGGATCGGTACGTTGCATCAAAGGGCAAACGCCTCGGAGAAGACTGGCTCTTTTCCGGGGCGTTTGGTGTTTTTCGCCACATTTCTGCTTTTTTTGCACGTTTTGTTTGGTGATAAAGAAATATTTTGTATATTTGCAGACAGTAAAAGGGTGTTACAACAATCTGTTCCCCCGATTACTTAAAAGTAAATGGATTATAATTGTTACGTAACTATATAAGTTATGCATAGAAATTAATTTTTAATAATGAAGATATGCGCACAAGCGCATTGTAACCGTTAATAAACTGTAATTATTGCAAGCAAATGAAAGTATTTGAGCTGATTTCGCTAATTTTGCATGATAAATATGAAGATTCGTAATATGAGTAATAGTTTGCCATACGTACCTGACATAGACCGTCTGCTAAATACATTGCAGAAGATGGATGGGGCGATTCCTGATGATTGGAGTGGGGATGTCTATGCGACTTTCTGGTTGGAAGAGAAGGCGGTGGTTCTTAGGGACAAAAAATATAATATTGTCCCATCCTTTTTGTATATGGCAAGCAACGAAAAGAATGTGGCAAGAAATGCATTTTGGAAATGGATAGGCAAGACCGGACCATTTGAAGCAATAATGATGGTTATAGGTAAAGATGGTGTTGTTATATCAGATTTGATAGCTCGACTAACGAATACATATTCAGAACAAGATATAAGGGTTCGACTTGCGTGGATGGAACGCCTCGGTATAGTTCGTGTAGATAAGGGTAAGTACATCTTGAACGACGGTGATGTTGAATTTGATGATGACCCCAGAGATGGTATTTATCCTATAGACATAGAGGATACTATTGATATCAAAGATGATAAGTTCTCGGTGTTTGAATATATCCGTAAGGTTAATGATGGGAAGATTGTGATGAACCCTGATTTTCAACGTAACGAGGTATGGACTATTGAACAGAAGAGTCAATTGATAGAGTCTACAATGTTGGAGATACCAATACCAGCCTTCTATATGAAGAAAGATGCTCTGGGACGCCTGGTTGTTGTGGATGGACTACAGCGAACGCTGGCTTTACAGGGATTCTTAAATGATAGTTTCAGACTTGCGGGGCTTAATGCATTGAATAAGGTTAACGGTTATACTTGTACAGAGATACGAAATGATGAAAAACTGTCTAACCTTATTACAAGGGTTGAGGATAGGCAGCTTTTGTTCTATGTCATTTCTAAGGATACACCCATGTCAATAGTGTATGACATCTTCAATCGTATTAATACGGGTGGCACTAAATTGGAACGACAAGAAATACGTAATTGTATTTTTATAGGGCATTCCACTAGACTCCTAAAAGAATTATCTGCAGAAGAGTCTTTCAGGAGTGCCATTGACAGGGGTATCTCGCCTAAGCGTATGAAGGACAGGGAAGCTGCATTACGATGTATCGCTTTTACCATTCTTGACTATAAGAAAACCTATGGACGTTCGATGGATGATTTTCTGGAACGGGCTATGCGAAAGATAAATAAGTTAAGTGTTATAGAGGTGGAAGATATAAAGAAGGATTTCCTGAAGATTATGAAGCAAACCCACAGACTATTTGGAATGTATAATTTTCGAATCCCCTCTGACTACACCAGAGGCCGAATAAACATAGCGGTAATGGAAACTATATATTATGTGTTTTATAAGAAAGCACAATTAGGAAAAACTATTGATGATAGTTTAATGCGACAGTCATTCCGGGCTTTGTTGAATAATGACGAGTATCTTGATGCAGTTAGGAACTCCACAGGATCTTCTTCTAAGGTTATGACAAGATTTGAACTGGCAAAACAAATTTTCAATGTATGATAAACGAACTGTTATTAGAGAACTTTAAGTTGTTCGGGAAGGAAACCCACTTTTCTGGGCTTAAAAGCATTAATCTTTTAACTGGTGTAAACGGGCGGGGTAAGTCTTCACTACTTCAGCCTCTTCTGCTTTTCAAGCAAACATTACTTAGAAGTCGTTCTTCTCGGCAGGTATTCTTGTCGGGCAGTTTCGTTGATTTGGGTAATGCCTCCGATGTTAAGAATGTAGATTCGAGCGTTACGAGACCTATACGCGTTGGTTTTCAGAAGGATGAGGATAATTATATATATACATTAGGTATTACTGCTGATAATAGTCAAGCGTTAGACATTCAAAGGTTTGAGAGTAAGGGACGAGTAAAATTTACATTTGAGGTTAATGATACCACAGTTTTGCATGATCTTGTTCCTGAGATAGATAAGAATATGACATGGATTTTACCATTTCAGGATGTAATTTATATCTCTGCAGAGCGCATTGGGCCTAAGATGAGTTTTGCTCCCTCATCAGACGATTGGATTGACAAACGTGGAGAACATACCATACAGATGCTTTATGAGCACCAATATAACTCAGTAGATGAGAGAATCACAGAAGGGATGAAAGAGATATTTCAAGATGTTGATGAAGATGAGCTTTCACCTGCTGTTAATGATGTTTTGAATTTTTGGATGACAAAGATGTTTGGAACATCTGCGGCCTCGGTAAGTTACATAGAGGCAGCCAATATATATGCTTTAGGAATAAGTACGGAGCAGAAAGGTAGAAAGGCTGTGTTCAAACCGACAAATGTCGGTTTTGGATATAGTTATGCACTTCCAATTCTCATCGCAGGTCTTACAGCCCCTAAAGGAACTATTCTTATCGTGGAGAATCCAGAGGCGCATCTTCACCCATCAGCTCAGTCAATGATTACCAAATTCCTTGGGCTTATAGCCAACTGCGGTGTTCAAGTTTTTATCGAAACGCATTCAGAACATATTTTAAACGCATTGCGAGTGATGGTTGTTCAGGAGCATATGAAATCAGAGGATGTAAACGTGATGTATTTCGATAGCAATTTAGATAACTATTTCGAGTCGATCGTGATAGAAGAAAACGGGAAATTAGATCACTGGCCTGATAATTTCTTTGATCAGGCAGAAAAAGACTTGAACGTGTTGCTGGGTATTTAATAGAATGAAAATTACTGTTTACATAAACGAAGATTCATTGCAAGGCCAATTATGTGGGAATATTTCCGTGGCTATCAATAATTTGCTTGCAACCATCAATGCGCTGGCTAGTAACCAGAGCATAGAAGTTTCCGTTATTACCTCTAGTACTATTTTTACAAAGCAAGTCTGTGCGGGTACGGGACTTACTATTGCTAAACTAAACAAGACAGACCGAGACTTGTTTATGTCATTTAAAAACATGCTGGACAAGGGAAGTTATTGGGATAAGGATGTGTCGTTGCAACAGACTACTTCTGTTTATCTCTTTAATAAACAAACCGTCAATGGGACTAGTGTTGCAGAAGCAAGAGAAGCGGCAGAGGCAGGTGAGGAAACTATGCTTGTTAGTGTACCAGGATCGAACTATGTAGGAAAAAGTCTAGATGTCGAAAAAGATGGAGCGTCAATAGATGTACTGCATGTGTTGAGTACAGCAGATGTTTTTGACTTCCTTAAAGGAAAGGGCATTGCGTTGAAGTATGACCGGTCAAAATTCCTGCGTTTGGATGACAAACAGACAATTCTTTCTGACACCAGCCTGTTTGCAGAAACAGATCATAAGGTACAAGGACGAACGGTCTATGAAAGGATTGGTAGAGATGAATATTGGTATGTGGATAATTTTCACAAAGATGGCTCTGTACACCTTGAAGTTTTCCGTATGAGTGATGGATCCTTTATTGGTACATGTGACATAGAGGACGTAAGTAAATTAAGAAAAGCAACCCAAAAGGAGAAGTCAAAAAAGAAACCTCTTAAGTTTTAGTTTGGTTGTAATGATGTTCTGAGGTATGACTCAGAAAAAACGTTGGCAAACAAGATACAATGAGGTGATTGCTTTCATAGAAAATAATCACCGCAATCCCTCCCGTCATCGCTTAGAGGAGCATGATATGCTTAACTGGTTGAAGGCTAATAGGAAGCGGATGAATGCGGGGGAGATGAAGGAACCGCGGCTCAGTAGGTTTAAAGAACTGCTGGCACTCATCGAAGAGCATAAACGGAAGAATCAGTACAAGTAATTTAGTAGATAAACATCGGATTTATCAAGATAATCTACAAAAATTATAAAAAATGTTAGACAAAATTTGCGGGGGTAAAGAAAAAACTGTATTTTTGCAGCGCGTTTTTCAAAAACCGTAATCATATAAATAAGGTATGGACAAAATTGAAATAAAACAAAAAGAACTGGAGAACGACGGACAGAGCGTGTATCTGTACTATGATGCAATGGCTGGCTTGTACCTGGCTTTTGGACAGTCGGCCTACTACACCACCATGGTAACAGAGCC
>JAEEGL012847742.1_pt1 | contig 12487 bp, 7 predicted proteins | sample 9134231 | NCBI WGS metagenome assembly JAEEGL01 (sample SAMN16246548, study PRJNA631951) | gut metagenome | biome: gut microbiome; feature: rumen; material: fiber-attached | host: Bos | place: Iran: Karaj | collected 2018-10
AAATTCATCTCAGAGAGAGGAAAGATCCTTCCGAGAAGAGTTACAGGCAACTGCGCAAAGCATCAGAGAGCCATAACAGTGGCTGTAAAGAGAGCTCGTCACGTAGCTATCCTGCCGTATGTAGAGGATTGATCAAAAGATCAACGCTTCCGTTTATTTCATTGAACGGAAGCGTTTTTTTATTTTGTTCCCAAAACCATTGTTGAACAGAGCCGGAAGATATGATAAGATGTAGATGTATTTGCAGGATCAAGAAATGGTTCTGATGTCGCAATATTTTCAGGGGAGGGGCACCGTATGAAGAAAAAGATTCTGACAGGGTTGTTGATATGTGCTTTTGCAGTCATGGGAACATCCACTGTCGCAATGGCATTCAATGACAACAACGAGACCATAGAGACAGCAGAAGAGATCACGATGGGAGAATCCATCGTCGGGGAAAACGAACCGGCGCTGGACACATCCGGCAAAAAGGAATCCTATGATGTCGATTGCTATAAATTCACACTGAACAAAGAGCAGTGGGTGAATCTGGCCATCACACCGCATTATGACGGATTGAGCTACACTGTCATCGACACGGACGGTTACACGGAGCTGGCATGGGATGTAGGAAAAGGACCCGAGGAGGAATGCGGCCTCAAGAAAAAGATTAAGGCCGGAACATATTATGTGGAAGTAAAAGCCACATGGCCCAACAGAACCGGTAAGTACACCATCGAGCTTTCAAACAAGGGCTTTAAGTTTGACCGCACACCGCTGATCATGCAGGTCAGCGCCAACACCAAGCGCACCAAGATAACTGTTACCTGGGATGCGGTAGAGGGTGCCGATGGATATATCGTATATCAGTACAACAAAAACGCAAAGAAATACAAAGCGGTAAAGACCACCAATAAGACGAAATACACTGTTACAAATCTTAAGACAGAAACAGAGTACAAGTTCAAGGTTTCCGCTTACATCAAAGCCGGCGGCAAAAAGGTAGAGGGTCCGAGGACTGATGCAAGATCAATCTGGAGTAACCCGAAGAAACCGGGTTCTACCAAGATAACAGGTATTACCAAGGGTGATAAGACTACAGTTGACGGTTATCCGGCCAGAATCTTTACCCTCAAATGGAACAAGGCTAAGGATGCAACCGGTTATTATGTTTACGGACAGATGGGAAATGAAGACTACAAGCTGATAGAGACCACCAGCACTAACGAGGCATATCTCTACGCAGGCGTGGGCTTCAGCTACAAGCTCTATGTTGTTCCTTACCGTACCAAGAACGGTGCGACGACCAAGGGCGATAAATCAGCGGTATATACTACAGCGAAGATGGATTAATGATTTACAGTATTGAGAGATTATGGCGAACGGGTTTGCTGTTCGCCATTTAATATGGAGGGTGTTATGTACAACGACGGAAAAATATGGATCGGTTCAAATGATGCCGGCGAGAAAGTATACATGCTGCCAAAGATGGCAAACAGACACGGCCTTGTGGCGGGAGCAACCGGTACGGGTAAGACGGTGACATTAAAGGTTTTGGCGGAAAGCTTCTCGGATATGGGAGTGCCCGTTTTTTTGGCGGATGTAAAAGGTGATATAGCAGGACTTGCGGAAGGCGGAACCGAAAACGCCGATATGCTGATGCGCATAGAGAGATTCAAGCTTGGCGAGACGGATTTCCACATGCAGGGTTATCCCGTGACACTTTGGGATGTTTACGGAAAAAAAGGAATTCAGCTTCGCACCACCATATCGGAGATGGGACCGTTGCTTCTGGCGAAACTCATGGAATTAAACCAGCTTCAGTCCGACATCCTGTCTATAGTGTTCAAGATCGCGGATGACAATAATCTTTTGCTCATAGACACAAAAGACTTAAAGTCGATGTTAAACTATGTTTCCGAAAATCACGGCGAGTTCGAGAGTCAGTACGGTAAGATGAGCCCGCAGTCTATCTCGGTTATAATACGCGCACTGGTGAATCTGGAAACAGCCGGAGGAGAGACGTTTTTTGGTGAGCCGGCCATCAACATCACCGACTTTTTCTCTATCGGAGAGGGCGGCCGCGGCATGATCAATATTTTGGACAGTACTTCGCTCATAAACGACACGAAGCTGTACTCAACATTTTTGCTTTACCTTCTTTCCGAACTTTTCGAGAGACTGCCTGAAGTGGGTGACATGGAAAAGCCCAAGATGGTATTCTTTTTCGATGAAGCGCATCTGCTCTTTAAGGATGCACCGAAGCCGCTTTTGGAAAAGATAGAGCAGGTGGTAAAACTCATACGTTCAAAGGGTGTCGGCGTTTATTTCTGCACACAGAATCCCAAGGATATTCCGGACGGTGTTCTGGCGCAGCTCGGCAATAAGATACAGCACGGTCTTCGGGCATATACTCCGGCAGATCAGAAGGCGGTCAAAGCCGCTGCCGAATCATACCGCGAGAATCCGGCATTCAATACCTTTGATACCATTTTAAACCTCGGAACGGGAGAGGCTGTGGTTTCTTTCCTTGACGAGGGCGGAATACCCTGTATAGCGGAAAAAACAAATATCTTGCCGCCGCAGTCAAAGTTCGGAGCGATAGATGACGCAAAACGCGATACGCTGGTAAAGGGCAGCCTTTTCTACAGCAAATATTTCGAGAGTGTCGATCCGGAATCCGCATATGAATTTCTGATGCGAAAGGGCATCGCCGATGCCGAGGAGGCAGAGAGGCTGAAGGCTGAGGCTGCAGAAGAAAAACAGCGCCTCAAGGAAGAAGCCGCCGCTGAAAAACAGCGGATCAAAGAAGAACAGAAGGCTGAGGCTGCAGCACAGAAAGCTAAAGAGAAACAGAGCACCGCAGGCAAAAAGGCTATAAAGTCCGTAGGAAACACCGTAACCGGCACTGTAGGAAGAGAGATCGGCAAAAACATGGGCGGTCAGTTCGGTAAATTCGGAAAGACCCTCGGCGGCAATGTGGGCGCCAGCATAGGCAGAGGACTTTTTTCGACGCTGTTCAGCAAATAATATGCAGGTATTCGGGAGGAAAAAACATTGAGAAAACTAAACCTGCCACAGGGTTTTGAATATGCATATGAGACGCACCTTCACACCAGCGAAGCCAGCAAATGCGGGAAAAGCACAGGGGCAGAGATGGCCAGAGCCCACAAGGAGGCCGGGTACACCGGGATCATAGTGACGGATCACTTTTTTTACGGTAATACGGCAATTGACAGAACCCTGCCATGGACGGACTGGGTAGAAAGTTTTTGTCTTGGTTATGAGCATGCAAAGGAAGAGGGAGACAGAATTGGTCTTCAGGTATTCTTTGGCTGGGAGGCAAACTATCAGGGCACGGAGTTCCTGATAAACGGCCTTTCAAAAGAATGGCTGTTGGCTCACCCCGAGGTGGTTGATTGCACTATAGAAGAGCAGTTTAAGATGGTTCATGAGTCGGGGGGCATGGTAGTACATTGTCATCCATACAGAGAGGAACCGTATATCCCGGAAGTCCGTCTTTTCCCGGAGTACACTGATGCCGTGGAGACAGTAAACGCTACTCACAGCAGCAGGTTCAGCAAGGCACACAACGATCCGGAATTCGATGTTAAGGCCTTAGCGTATGCTGAAAAATACAACTTCCCGCAGACTGCGGGTTCCGACATACATTCGACGGATGTGCTTTGCGGTGGGATAGCATTCTCACGAAAGCTGAGCGATTCAAAGGATTACATCAAAGCCATCATGGGCAGAGAAAAATATATGCTTATGAACGGAAACGATGTAACAGAAGTATAGAGATATAATTGGCATAAAAAACGGAGGTGATTCTTTAATCCACCTCCGTTTTATCTTTAGATCAATACCTGGGTTTGCTGTCGTTCTTGTGAACGAGCTGCTTGCTTTCGTACATGAGTTTGTCCGCTTCCTTGACGTAATCCTGAAGCGTCATATTTTCTGATGAAGGATCCGTCACCACAAAGCCGCAGCTTGCGGAAATGTGAAAAGGCTGCTCGTTGTCGCTGTTTTTGCGATCGAGATAATCCAAAATGGACTGCCTTATCTTTTCGGCGTGTTTGCTGCCGCAGTCAGGTGCTATGAGCAGGAACTCGTCGCCGCCGAATCGTACGGGGATCCAGTTTTCCTGCGTGTTTGCCATAATGGCCTCCGCAACTGTCTTGATGGCGTTGTCGCCCTGGTCATGTCCGAACTCGTCATTGATGCGTTTCATATAGTTGATGTCAACAAACATGATCATCATCGGTTCGTTGTTGCGGTTGCTCTCCTCAAAGAGCGGGATCGCCTTGTTTTCATAGGCGATACGGTTATACAGACCGGTCATGGGATCCTTGTCGTAGATCCTGGTCAGATTCTGGTTAAGAGCATCCAGACGCAGATTGATACGGAGAAGTTTCAGCGACTGCTGCAGCTTTTCCATATAGGTATATAGCATTTCTTCTTTTAAAAGATACGGGTCGTCTGTCATTATGACATAGCCGTAGTTGAATTCATAGTAGTGAAGAGGCATGAAATAATATATGTGCTGTACGCCGTCTTCTTTCCGGTATCCCGGCACAAGTGTTTCGTTGGTTACGGTACAGTCCCGGATGATCTGACCGTCTCTTAAAGCAACGATCACCTCATAATCTTTTTGATTTTCCGGCGTACAGATATCTCTTTCCATAGCCATCGGATCATTATAGTATGCCGAGTTCAGAACAAGATAATAATTCGGGCCCTCATAGGCGTGGTTTCTGAAGAAATGATCCTGAAGCGTGTCCCTTAAGTGCTGGTAGCTGTTCATGCCCGATATGCGATTACGCATTACACGTTCTACGATCTCCAGTGTAGATGAATCGAGATGGCTCTGATAAGAATGCTGACAGTAGCGCAGGCGATATTTCTTAAACTCGTTGTTTGCTGTGCAGCCGCAGCTCTCACCATTTACAAAGGATGCGTTAATGTAGGATTTTTCTTCAACCCGCTCTCCGCGAACCTGAGAACAGATCAGGTTGAATGCCAGCTGTCCTATCTCTTCGTAGTTCTGTTTTACGGTAGACAATGCCGGATACGTAACCTTTCCGTAAATGACATTGTCAAATCCGGTAACGATGACATCGTCCGGCAGAGTATAGCCCAGTCGCAAAAGTTCCGATGAAGCTGCGAGAGCCATGATGTCATTGGCGCATACAATGGCGTCCGGTAAGGGTTTGCCGGATCTGTGCAGCATGCCGATGATAGAAATGGGACCGTCGTTGCCCCACTCGCCGTAACATACCTGATCATCACCCAAAGAAAGACCATGGGCTTCCAGAACTTCTCTCGTAACGTTAAGTCTGGCCTGGCTGTCGGGGTGATCCGGTGTTCCGCCCATGAACAGAACGTTTTTGACATTGTGAACTTCCACAAGATGAGTCACAAGATCACGCATACCTTCTTCGTTCTTAACGCAGACTGAAGGTATACCGTCGGCTTCCACACCGATGCTGACGATGGGGACGTTTTTGTCTTTTGCGCGGATAAAAAGTTCCTCGGCAGCTTTGCCCGAATTTAGCATGGTGGAAAAGACGATGATGCCGTCGTAGTTGTCGACTTCGTTGAGATTGTAAATATTCAGTTCACCCTGATTGAGATTAGCGTGCTCACTGTAGCTGGCATAGCTTACGAAGACGAAAATGTCGTAGTCTTCCGCAGCAGCATACTCGCGCATGCCTGCCAATGCCTGGCGTAAAGCTTCGCTGCTCCAACCGTTCGCATAAACTGCGATCCTTTTTTTCATGCTGTTCTCCGATAGTTCAAATCTGTAAAAGGATATACGTAATCCCATATATAATAAACCTAATTGCACAAAAAGTCCAGCAAAACTATTGATTTTTTCGTTAAATTTAAACTATAGCAGGGCTGTTTTGCACGCCGAAAACGCCGAATATTCAAACGACCGTTGCGAAACGGCGCAGTATGGCATATAATGGCGGAGATACAAAAAACAGATCGGAAATTAAAATGACGAAGGAATCTATTGAGTTTTATAAAAAAGTATTTGCTCTGGCACTGCCTATCGCACTCCAGAGCCTTATAGTCATCGGCGTCAATATGTTAGACACCATGATGGTGGGAGAACTGGGAAAAGATCCCCTGTCTGCCACATCACTCGCGAACTCGTTCATATCTGTTTTTCAGATCTTCTGCATGGGGCTGGGAATGGGCGCATCCGTTTTGGTATCCAGATACTGGGGTATGATAAAGGCCGCAAAAAGCAAAGATGAATCGAAGGACGCTTCTCACGCCCTGAAGCAGACCGTGTGTCTTATGTTAAGACTCAATATGCTGCTGGCGGCACTGTTTGCGCTCGCAACTTTTGTGATACCGGATCTTATAATGAGATCGTATTCCGATGAGGAACAGATCATTTCACTGGGTGTGAGATATTTCCGGTTTTCGGTGCCCACCTATTTTTTTGTGGGTCTTTCGCTTGTTGTGACCATCGTTCTGCGAAGTGTGGGACAGGTTTTTTATCCGCTGCTGGTTTCCATAGGAGCGTTCTTTGTGAACCTTTCCATGAACTATATTCTCATATTCGGAAAATTCGGAGCGCCGCGCATGGAGATCGCCGGAGCCGCACTCGGCACACTGATAGCCAGGATCTTCGAATTTGCGATGATAATAGGATATCTTGTGGTCTGTGATAAAAAGATCGGGTTCAGGATCAGGGATCTTTTCATGAGCACAAAGTCGCTCTTAAAGGAGTATATCCGAATCAGCATCCCTGTGCTGATAAGCGACGGGATTTTAGCGATCGGTACGAATTCAGTGGCGATGGTCATAGGCCACCTGGGCAGTGTATTTGTTGCGGCCAATGCCATCACCAGCGTTACGCAGCAGCTAAGTACCGTGGTCATAACAGGTGTGTGTCAGGCCGGCGCCATAGTGACAGGTATAACACTGGGTGAGGGCAGCAGGGATAAGACAATGCAGCAGGGTTATCGGTTCTTCAAACTCGGACTCATGCTGGGGACGATCTCGGCCGCTTTTATACTTATTTTCAGCGATATGATAATCGGATATTACAAAAACGTAGGTCCGGAGACTGCAAAGATGGCAAAAGAACTGATGATAGCGATCTGTATCATCATCGTGTTTCAGGGAACCAACAGTATCATGACAAAGGGCGTGCTGCGAGGTGGCGGCGATACGAAGATGTTGATGCTGGCGGACAATATTTTTCTGTGGGCGCTTGCTATCCCGTTAGGACTTCTGGCCGGGTTTGATTTTCACTGGCCTGCCTTCTGGATCTACATCGCGCTAAAATCGGATCAGATCGTAAAGACCCTGTGGGCGTTCTTAAGGCTTCGAAGCGGTAAGTGGATCAAAAAGATAAGTACGAGGGAGGAACGATCATGACAAAGTCATGATTTGTAATCGTTCCGACCGATATGGCACGATTGCAAATCAATCGTGCCGATACATATTATACGAGGGAGGAACGATCATGACAAAGTCATGATTTGTAATCGTTCCGACCGATATGGCACGATTGCAAATCAATCGTGCCGATACATATTATATGAGGGGGCTTGATATGAAAGAAAATCTGAAAAGGATGGTGAGTTACTACAAGCCATATCTCGGCACATTTGCGTTGGATATGTTTTTTGCGGTCCTTGCATCTGTCATAAGCCTTATAATACCGCTTGTGGTGCGTTATATCACATCTGAAGTTCCGAATATGAATGCGGACGTGGCAGTATCAAGGATCCTTATCATCGGAACGGTGCTGATCGTTCTGGTGATCATACAGTTTGTATCCAACTATTTTATCTCGAATATCGGACATGTGATGGGAGCAAAGATGGAGTACAATATGAGGGCGGACATCTTTTCCCATTATCAGAAACTGTCGTTTTCTTTTTACGACGAGCAGAAGGTAGGACAGCTGTTGAGCCGTATAACTTCGGATCTTTTCGATATTACGGAGCTTTTGCATCACGGCCCGGAAAACATAGTGATCTCGCTCATAAAGATCGTCGGAGCTTTCATTATCCTGATAGGCATAAGCGGGTATCTTACACTGGCGGCTTTCGTGCTGCTGCCCTTCATGTTTACTTTTGCTTTTATCATGAACAAGCGCATGAAGAGGGCGTTCAAGCAGAACAGGGTTAAGATCGCGGAGATCAACTCGCAGATAGAAGACAATCTTTCCGGAATACGCGTTGTAAAGTCTTTTGCCAATGAAGATATCGAGAGACAGAAGTTCAAGGTTGGAAACGACGGATTTCTGGATGCAAAAAAGAACAGCTATTTTTACATGGGATTCTTTCATTCGGGCATGACCGCTTTTACAATGCTGATAAACGTGGTTGTCATCATGGCGGGGGGCGTCCTGATAGCGGGTAATCTCATAGCGGTTGCGGACTTTGTGGCGTTTTTGCTTTACATCAATGTATTTACCGAGCCGGTACGCACGCTGATCGACTTTACCGAGCAGTTCCAAAACGGTTACTCCGGTTTTGAGAGGTTTGTGGAGATACTGAACATCGAGCCGGATATTAAAGACAAACCGGATGCGGTGGAATTAAAAGATGTAAAAGGTGACATTGTCTTTGACGATGTGTCGTTTAAGTACAAGGACACGGCGCACAGGGTTTTACGCCACATCAATCTTGATGTTAAGGCCGGATCCTACGTTGCACTGGTTGGGTCTTCCGGTGGCGGAAAGACCACATTGTGCAGCCTGATCCCGAGATTTTATGACGTTACAAAGGGCAGCATACGCATTGACGGGCGCGACATCAGGGATGTGACGCTTAAAAGCCTGAGGGAAAACATAGGCATCGTTCAGCAGGACGTTTATCTTTTCGCCGGCAATGTGTACGAAAACATACGCTACGGCAAGCCGGACGCTACTTTCGAAGAGATCATGGAGGCGGCAAAGCTTGCGAACGCCCATGATTTTATAATGAATCTTCCGAACGGATACGAGACGGATATAGGACAGCGCGGAGTCAAACTCTCGGGCGGACAGAAACAGCGTCTTTCGATAGCCAGAGTCTTTTTGAAAAACCCGCCGATACTTATCTTTGACGAGGCTACGAGCGCTCTGGACAACGAGAGCGAGAACATAGTAAAAGAATCCCTTGAGCGGCTGGCGGCAAACAGAACGACATTCGTTATCGCGCACCGACTGTCTACCATCAGAAACGCACAGAAGATCCTGGTGCTTACGGAAAACGGCATTGAGGAATCCGGTACACACGATGAACTGATGGCTAAAAACGGGGTTTACGCCGGGCTTTATCAGTGGGCAAAATAATACCTAATTTTCGAGGGAGGAACGATCATGACAAAGTCATGATTTGTAATCGTTCCGACCGATATGGCACGATTGCAAATCAATCGTGCCGATACCTATTTTTCTACAGGAGCTTTTTTATGAAAAAGAAGAGATTGAACATAGGCTTATTGGTCAGCGGCATCAGTGATTTTTTCACGATACAGTTATGCAGGGGCATCATGAGACATGCCGCTGCATTGAACGTGAATATCCACATTTTGCCGGGAAAATATATAAACAGGGATGTGACCGGACAGCCGGAACTGGTATATGAATACCAGTATGCGACCGTGTTTTCTTTTGTGCGAAAGGAAAATCTGGACGGACTCATAATCGCGGCGGGATGCATAGGCTGTCTTACCACGCAGGATAACCTGCTGAAACTGTTGAAGACTTTCGATGGCATACCCAATGTTTTGGTTGCCTCGAATTACGAGGGATATACCTGTATCTGTTATGACAACAGGAATGCCGTGGTGGAAGGTATAGAGCATCTTATCACGAAAACAGGCTGCAGGCACATCTGTATCCTGGACGGAAAACCCGGTAATTCCGACGCCATAGAAAGGCGGCAGGCTTATATCGAGACCCTCGAAAAACACGGGATCAGGTTTGAGGAGAGGATGAGCGCCAGAGGCGATCTGTCGTACTCGGAAGTTACCAGAGACGGTATGCGGACGCTGCTTAAAAACAATCCCGATATGGAAGCGGTGTTCTGCGTTAATGACGAGACCGCCATGGCTGCCTACGATGTGTTAAAAGAGCAGGGGATTGTTCCGGGCAGGGATATCTACGTAATGGGATATGACAATATCCACGAGTCCACCACGCTGGATCCGCCGCTTTCAACGGTTTCCGCGGATCCGGTCAATCTTGGCATGAGAGCTTTAGATGCTATCATCGGAAAGATACACGGGAAAGAGATTTCGAATGTGGTCATGCCTTCACGTTTTATCCTGAGGGAATCATTCGGCAGGATATACGATGTCGAGGAAGTGACGGAGGATAACGAAAAAGATTATTACGAGAACTCTTTCGAGATGGTTTTCTTCCACTATATCAATTCGTTCGGACGCGATAAGGCGGAGGATGCCTGCAACAAATACATAAAGCTCATGAGAGCGATATATGATCCGATAAAGCAGATGATCCCCAACGAGGATCTTTTGGACTGCCTCAACGATCTTTTTGGGACAGAGGCGGTTTCCTATATGGACACGGACGAATTTTTGCTGAACACCGACAGGCAGGCGGCCATTGTGGCTGAAAAAACAGGCTGCCATACCGAAGTGCAGCGCATGATGGGGCGGTTTTACCGCAGACTCTCGAGGCTTATGGACAGACGCTTGAACAGCATCAGTCAAAAGCAGCATGAGTTCGATTTTTCCATGAAGAATTTCGTGAAGGAGACATTGAGCTTCAGGCACGGAACGGATCAGGGATACCAGTCGTTTTTGGGCTATCTTGACTGGCTGGATGTGGATGATGCTTTTCTGTATGTTTTCGAGGAGCCCATCTCTCATCTGGAGGGAGAAAAATTCGTGGCGCCCCGGTTCAGCAATCTGAAGGCGATGCGTAAAAAAGACGTAGTCAGCGTCGTACCTGTGGGTCATCAGAAAAAGAGGATCGACGAGCTCTTTGCAAATGCGGAGCTTGGAGACGGACAGCGCAGCATGCTGCTGTTGCCCCTGTTTTTTGAGGAGATGATATACGGTCTTCTGCTGGTGGATATGACGGAACCGCTGTTCAGAGAGGGCGAGTTCGTGGTCAATCAGCTGGGGGCGGCAGCCCACTTCCTGCACATCATGCAGGAGAACGACGAGACCCGTCAGCAGCTGGAGGAGCATATCACGGTTTTGCGTCAGCACAACATCGAGCTGGATACTCTCTCCCGCGTTGATATCCTGACAGGGCTTTTCAACCGCAGAGGCTTTGAGATGGACGGTGAAAAATATCTCGAGGCGGCTAAGGCAGAGGGTGTGGGCTGCATCGTGGGTTATGTGGACATGAACGACTTAAAGATCGTGAATGACCGTTTCGGTCACGATGACGGTGACTTCGCGCTCAAAAAGATCGCTGAGGTCATAAAGTCGGGGCTTCCGGAGGATGCGGTAACAGGCAGGATCGGTGGGGATGAGTATGCTTTCATCATCAGGGGAACCGAGTCCGAACTGTCCCTGTACGGTGACCGGATGTGTGACACTCTGGCTGAATTCAACAAAGAGAGCGACAAACCCTACAATGTTTCCATGTCGGTGGGCACTATCTTCGTCCTGCCGGGAGAGGGTGCTGATCTTACTGAAGCGCTGGCGGCAGCGGATGAAAAGCTCTATATCGCAAAACGTCACAAGAACAGGAAGATCGTGAAGTGATGATAAACCTGCAGGTGTTTTGCTTGAAAGAGCACAGATAATGTGGTACAATATTTTACTATTCACAGCCGATATCCGATGTTTTGCAGGTCTGAACGCCTGTGAGCGCGGCAGACTGATGGTTGGGTATTGACCGGAATAGAGTTTTTAGAATATTCAGATATGGTAAGGAGAACTTAAAATGCAGATCTATGAAGAACTGGTGGCAAGGGGACTTATAGCCCAGGTCACAAACGAAGAAGAAATCAGAGACATGGTCAATAACGGCAGGGCCGTTTTCTATATCGGTTTCGATCCGACTGCGGATTCATTACACGTTGGTCATTTTATGGCGCTTTGTCTTATGAAGAGACTTCAGATGGCAGGCAACAAGCCGATAGCGCTTATCGGAGGAGGTACGGCGCAGATCGGTGATCCCTCGGGCAGAACCGATATGCGTCAGATGATGACGACAGAGACCATCAATCACAATGTTGAATGTTTCAAGAAGCAGATGAGCCGTTTCATTGACTTTTCGGACGGCAAGGCGCTTCTGGTCAATAACGCAGACTGGCTCATGGACTTAAATTACATCGAGGTTTTGAGAGACATAGGACCTCATTTTTCCGTTAACAGGATGCTCACGGCCGAGTGCTACAAGCAGCGCATGGAGAAGGGACTTTCTTTCCTGGAGTTCAACTACATGATCATGCAGAGCTACGATTTCTACAAGCTCTTCCAGGATTACGGCTGCAACATGCAGTTCGGCGGCGACGATCAGTGGTCCAACATGCTGGGCGGTACTGAGCTGATCCGCAGA
>JAEEGL013673322.1_pt1 | contig 12487 bp, 7 predicted proteins | sample 9134231 | NCBI WGS metagenome assembly JAEEGL01 (sample SAMN16246548, study PRJNA631951) | gut metagenome | biome: gut microbiome; feature: rumen; material: fiber-attached | host: Bos | place: Iran: Karaj | collected 2018-10
GCGGAGTCTCTGAAACAGTCGCAACCTCGTAAGCCTCAAGGTTTTCCTTTTCGGCTTCGGCAATGAATTTGTAAACGTCCTTCTTTTCAAGCACTACAGCCATTCTCTCCTGTGATTCGGAAATGGCAAGCTCCGTGCCGTCAAGACCCTCGTACTTCTTGCGAACGTCGTCAAGCCGGATATCCAGACCGTCGGCAAGCTCGCCGATAGCCACGCAAACGCCGCCCGCGCCGAAGTCGTTGCAGCGCTTGATCATCGCCGCCACCTTGCCGTTGCGGAAGAGACGCTGGATCTTGCGTTCCGTGGGCGGATTGCCCTTCTGAACCTCTGCGCCGCAGGTTTCGAGAGAAGAGCTGTTGTGCGCCTTGGAGGAGCCTGTCGCGCCGCCGCAGCCGTCGCGTCCGGTTCTGCCGCCGAGAAGCACCACAACGTCGCCCGGCTGAGGAACGCCTCTTACAACATTGCTCTTTGGCGACGCGCCGACAACCGCGCCTATCTCCATACGCTTTGCGGTGTAGCCGTAATCGTATATTTCCGTAACCTGCCCCGTGGCAAGTCCTATCTGATTGCCGTATGACGAATATCCCGCGGCTGCGCCTGTGGTTATCTTGCGCTGCGGGAGCTTGTTCTCCATGGTCTCTGATACCGGAACCCTCGGATCAGCCGCGCCCGTGACGCGCATTGCCTGATATACGTAAGCCCTGCCGGAGAGCGGATCCCTTATGGCGCCGCCTAAGCATGTCGCCGCGCCGCCGAACGGCTCTATTTCGGTGGGGTGATTGTGCGTTTCATTCTTGAACTGGACAAGCCACTGTTCCGTTCTGCCGTCGATCTCGACGGGGACCTCAATGGAGCAGGCGTTTATCTCGTCGCTCTCGTCAAGGTCTGGAATAAGTCCCCTCTTTTTAAGAACCTTCGCGCCGATTGTACCCATATCCATGAGCGTGACGGGGCGGGAATTCTCTTCGCCGTAGACCTCGGCACGCGCCTCTAAATACCTGCGGATACCACTGCGGATCTCAGCGTCATAACCGCCGTCCTCCACCTTAACGTCGTCCAGCTCGGTGAGGAATGTCGTGTGGCGGCAGTGGTCGCTCCAGTATGTGTCGATGACCTTTAATTCGGTAACGGTGGGGTCGCGCTTTTCCTCGTCGCGGAAGTAGTCGCGGCAGAATTTCAGGTCGTCGAGAGTCATGGCGAATCCCATGGAAGCGAAATACTCAGCCATTTTGTCATCGTCCCAATAAGTGAAGCCCTCGAGCACCTGCACGTCCGCCGGAACGTCGAATTTCTGTTCAAGCGTGCGGGGCTTGTACAGCGAAGCCTCGCGGGATTCGACGGGGTTGATGATGTAGCTCTTGACGCGTGCGAATTCCTCGTCGGTGATATCGCCGCTGAGAACGTACACCCTCGCGGTGAGAACGTCCGGACGCTCGCCCTGAGTGAGAAGCTGGGCGCACTGCGCTGCGGAATCCGCGCGTTGATCGTACTGTCCGGGCAGGTATTCGGTAGCGAATACCCTCACGTCGGAAGCGATGGGAAATGTCTCGTCATAGACAATATCCACATTCGGCTCACTGAAAACCGTAACCTTTGCCTGAGCGTACTGGGCTTTGGTAAGACCGGAAACATCGTAGCGGTTGAGCAGCCGCAATCCTTTAATACCGGTCATACCGAGGTTGTCTCTCAGGTCGGAGAGAACGCCTTGGGCTTCAATGTCAAAGCCAGGGGCCTTCTCAACGAAAAGTCTCATTACTGCCATAGCTTATCAAATCTCCCTTAGAAATTTATTTGCAATTTATAAAACCATATTGACATAACAGTTCTTTTTAAATTATATCATACAATTGCACTTTTTTCAAAATATTTTTTATCAAATATTGCAAATATTATATTAATAACTTTTGCGAGGGCATTACAATGTGTAAAAAAAAAGTAAACTTACCCCCGCATATTTCATCTTGTGACGAATACCGGTTGACGAAACGGATTAAATATTTTATAATATAAGTTAATCGTCAAATGAAGGAATGTGAAAAGGCATATGAATTCCAATACCAATTTTTCGGAATACTTAAAGCTGTGCGCCAAAAGACTTTCCGTGCTGTGGCTGCTTATCGCTTTTGTATTTCCGGTATCGCTCATAGCCGCAAAGATAATGACCCCCGTACAGTACACTATCACGGCAAAATTAAGCGTGCAGTCGGACGTCATGGGCGAAACCATAGCCGATCAGTACAATATTTCCGAGCTTTCGCGCTCGGCGGCGCTCACGTCAATCTCACTTATCGACAACAGCGACACCGTCCTCGTTGCGCTGAAAGCGAGCAAGATCAAAAGCGACAGACCGATGGATTATCAGAAGAGGATCACCGTGAAGCAGACTAATGATTCCAACGTTCTTGAAATCGTGGTAGTTTTCGATTCCGACTCCGTTCTGGGCGAAACCTTCATGGCAAACCTCCTGAACGCCTCCGATCAGAGAATACGGGATAAATTCCAAAGCTCCAACCCGTCGTTCCGCGGTGTAATCGACGATCCGGGACGCGTGTCGCATATCAACAGTCCGTGGCTTATTTCATTCGGCTTTGCCTTCGCTGCCTCCGGAATAACCGCAGCCGCGTTCTTTATATTCAACATATTCTCGTTTGCAGCCGACCGCACTCTCCGCAGCAGCCAGAAATTTGAGACGCTCACCCGAATTCCGGTAATTGCCGCCATTCCGCCGGTAGCCAGAATGATAGGCACGGAGCGCAGCGTAAATCAGGTGAGCAACGCCTACAGAGTGCTTCGTTCCGCCATCAAATACTCAAGGAAGGGCGTGCGTACGATAGCCGTATGCAGTCCCTCTCCGCGTGACGGCAGAACGTCGGTGGCAATAGGACTCGCGCAGGCGCTCGCCGATACAAACGCGATGGTGCTGCTTCTCGAAGCGGACATGCACCGCCCGAATATAAGCCGTGAGCTTCGTTTCGACCCCGTGTTCGGCTTGGGCGACCTGCTTCTCGGCAAGGCGAATCTCGCCGCCACCATCAACAAGACCTCCAACCGAAACCTTTACGTAATAACCGCAGTCAATAACGTCAATATGAACAGCATCGACGTCTGCGACCTGCTCGACAGCGACGTATTCACCGAGCTTCTCAAGGCGGTGGAAAGCCAGTTCGACTACGTTATAATCGACACTCCCGCCATCGAGCTGCTGCCCGACGCGGCGGCTGTCGCGGGCAAGGTGGACGGCTGCCTGATAGTCGCCCAGTACGGACATACCCGCACCGACATGATGAAATTCGCAATCGACGTATTTGATTCGCTCGACTCGGAGGTAATAGGCATCGTCACCACAAATTCACCGAGGAGAAGCGGCGCGTTCGGCTCCGTCTCGCGCTACTACCGCACAAGGAACAGCCACACAGGAGACAGTATCATCACAACGCTTCTCGACAATTTCTTCGGAGTCGTCAATATGATACGCAGCAAGCTCCCTGGCAAACGCAAGAATTAATACTACTTCTTTTCCGCAAGCCTGATTACCTCTCCGATTTTGGACATAACGTATTCGTAGCCCTTTTCCGTGTGAGGAATGGCGCATTTCATACAGCTCTTGACTCCGTTGGGAAGATATTCAAAATTCCCTCCGCACCTGTCGCCAAGGGCGTAAAGAGGACAGTAGCAGAAAAGGCAGTTGAATTTTCCGCCGTCTGAATTGTGGCAGGGAAAATATCTGCATTCCTTATTAGAAAAAAAGCTGTAGCTGTTTGATTCATTCATTAATTCAAAACCCCGTGAAAAATATCCGGAACACGCTTCTTCAGTGAAGGTGCGTTCCGGATATTTTTTTATTTTATTCAATCATTTATATCCTCGGACTCATCATCTTCAGCGGTATCGGAATGAAAATTCCCGCGCAGCGTCCTGATTTTGGATTCCGCGTCGCCTGCAAGCCGTATGAGTCTGCCGCGTGTCCTTCGGTAGAATCTCGCGGCAATCCTGCGGTAGGTACTCTTCCAAGCGACGTTTATTTCCGCGCCGACAAGCATGATGAACATGCAGAAGTACAGCCAGAGCATGAGCAGCACAACCGCTGTCAGGCTACCATAGACATTGGCGTAATTTCCGAAATTCTCGATGTAATAGGCGTAAAGATATGAGAACACCGTCCAGCCGACAGCGCTTACAAGCGCCCCCGGAAGCTCCTGCATTACAGTTGACTTGCGGTCCGGAACGGCAATATAGCTTATCTCAAAGAATAGCACCAGCACGGCAAATCCGAGAATCCACCGCACTCCCTTTGAGATTATCGCGACGTGATCCGCCGCGAACGGCAGATAATTTATCAGCGCGTGATAAATGCTGTTGCCGAAAACAAGCACGCCGAGAGCCGCAATTATCATCACAAGAAATACAAGCGTATAGAGTATGGCGAGCGATCTCATACGGATATATCCGCGAGTCTCCTTGACGGAATAAGCCGCCGTCAGCCCTAACATTATCGAATATATGCCTGTGGAGGACGACCATACGGCAGTTATCGCCGAAATGGAGATCACCATATTTGAGGAATTGTCGATAATCTCCTGCAGCATGGTCTGAACGAAAGCGTTCACATTGTCCGGCAGGAAGCTGATTCTGATAAGCGGCACGCCTCCGCTGAAATACGGCAGGAATCGAAGCATAGTCAGCAGAAGCATTATCAGTGGAAACGCGGAGATGATCACAAAGAACGCCGCCTGCGCCGAATAAGCGCTCACCGCATGATCCATAACGGACTTTATGAGTCCGCCGACCGCTCCGCCGATCTTTTTAAGCACTCTTTTCATCCCGCGTCTCCCTTCTTGATTTTTTATCTTGAATTATCCGCGTCCGGCTTCCAAACCCTGTAGTTGCGCTTTGTGGTCTTCTTGACAACGTAGAGGGCGTCGTCAGCCTGCTTCATCGCCTCGTCTATGGCTTCCTTGGAAAATACGTTAGCGGTGGAGATACCTATGGAGCAGGAGACTCTGTTCTTGGGGTCTATCTTGAAATCCTTGCCCATTTTCTGCTTGAGTCTCTCGGCAAAGCCGTCAGTCTCGTCAAGTCTTCTGTATATCGACTTGGCGACCTCCACGCCCTCCTCCTCGCTGGATTCAGTCAGCACGATGACAAATTCATCGCCGCCGTAACGGATAGCGTAGCCCTTGTCCTTGGTGAGCTGCTTGAATATTTCCGCGAAGGACACAAGAATTACGTCGCCGATGGCGTGACCGAAGGTATCGTTATAGAATTTGAAGTTATCAAGGTCAATATACAAAACAGTGGTTGTAACGTCGGGAGCGGATTCGTATTTTTTCATTTCCTCCCTGAGCGTCTTGGCGAAGCCCTGTCTGTTGTAAAGACCCGTGAGCATATCGGTAACGGACGTCTGTTCGAGCTGAGCATTCATCTTCTTGATACGCTCCTGAGTCGCCAGACGGTTAAGAGCGTCCACAAGCTGATGGAAAGCAACGCTGAATATCGTCAGGTCGCCCTCAAGGAAGAGCGAGAAATTATTGGCAAAATTGTCGTGCATTTCCATAAACGCGACGAGAATGCTTTGCAGCTTGCCGTCCGCCAGAATCGGAACGCCAATCATGGAGACGACCTTGTTTATACCGAAAAGCCCGATAAGATCCTTGTATTCATAGAATGATTTTTCAAGTCTGTTTGTCATGAATTCATTGGGATTGCGTAAAAAGAAGGTGACAATGCCCTGCAGCACTTCGGGACTGGGGTGGAAATCCCTGTCACAGTAGATGAGATCCGCCTTGCCGTTTTCAACGCCGAGATAGATGATCCTGTCTGCGTTGTAATTGTTCTGGATGGAATACATAGCGGTATTGGTAAGGGATTTCACCTTAATGTCGTCGCGGTTCATAAGCTCCTGCCAGTTTGTGAGGAAGTCTATGCTCTTATTATTGAGAATGAGCTGGAATTCCGCGCCCACACGGCGTGAAAGCTCTATCGCCTGAGCGACGGTGACTTTCTTGAGTCCGATATTGTAATGCTTTTCCTCGAGCGCGTTGCCGGTAAGCGCCGAATTGACGCGATCAATCTTATCCTTGTAATTATTTTTAGTACAGAATTCCAGACAATCCTGAAGCAATTCGTTCGCCTCGACATGTCTGCCCTGTGCGCGGTAAAGGTCAGCCTGTTCAACGGCAAAAAGCTCATAGGCAAAGAACCAAAGACCCTCTGTCCGCTTCAGGTGGAAACTGGCGCGGTCAAAATTATGCTGCGCCTCGGCGAGACTGTCCTTGCGGGCGACAAGTCCCCTGTCGAAATAATAGAAGAACATATCGTCGTCCCACAAAAAATAACTCGGCTCGCCCTCCGGGAATATCAGATGGTAAAGAACAAGCTGCATTCTGTTGATATAAAGCTGCGCGTTGTATTCAACGTCGAGCTTTATGTAGCAGAGAGCAAGCATGCCGTAAATCTTTGACATATTGCAATTCTCAAGCTTATTCTGATTGAGGTTCTTCATAATACGCACGGCGGTAACAAGCAGGTCGCAGCCGCTCTGGTAATCTCTGGCGAGCATGGCGTTGACAGCCATATTGTAGAGCGATTCGCCCATATTTTCCGGCTTGCCGAGCTTGTACCATATTTCCATAGCGCTGTTGAAATACTCGTCGGCTTCATTGAACTGCTCGCTGACGATTCTGTTATAGCCAAGACCGTTGTAGACATTGCCCATTTCAGCGAGGTTGTCCTGCTTTCTGAGAATAACAAGACTCTTCTTATAGAAGTGATCGACAGCTGGATAATATCCGAAGCCGGACGAAAAGACAACGTTCTTTTTGTAGGCTCTCAGCTTGATTGCCTCATTGCCGAGCATATCCGCAAAATACATACCCTTTTTATAGTGGTCATGCGACTCGCAGAACTGAGGATCAACGTCGTAGTAGCTCCTGTCGTTGCCGAAGCAGAAAAGATAGATATAAGCGAGGTGGTTGTAACACTCAAACTTCTCGGCGTTTTCAAGGAAGTCCTTCGGAGGATTGAATTCGACGCTCCAAAGATATACATTTGTCCAGCTGCGGAATTTCGCCATACATTTGAGAAGCTCCGTTTTGAATATGAGGTACTCGTCGCCGGTCTTGTAGGCAAACTGTGAGCAGTCCTCAGCGTACTTTTCGGCGAGAGTACCCTGACCCGCGCAGGAATGGCACATGGATACAAGATAGGAGTATTCAAAATTGAAAAGATTGACGACTTCTTCGCTGGTATCGGAATGTATGATACCCCTGCGTTCATCGCAGATAGTGAGCGTTCTCGGATAATTGCCCGACTTGAAATTTGCTTCGGCGTAAAGGCGGTAGAAGCGGTGAAGCGACTGTTCGTCAGCCTTGAGAGTACCGCCGTCGAGAGCCTCCTCGATAACGTCGCAGTAATATATAGCCTGCGCCATTGCGCTGGATTCCACCATATTGTTGATAAAGACAAGATATTTGTCAAAATCCTCTGACACGGGGATAAAAACATCGTTTTCATCAGGGACATTTTCCTTGTCTTCAAGACCCCAGTCCTGAATCATGTTCTTGTCGTCAAGGGCTACCATGAGGTCGTTTCTGATTGTCTTGATATAATCCGGAACAGCAAAAACCTCGTTTATCGTACAGATAATAGCCATCTTGTTGTTCGGATTATCGGTTATCGCCTTATACAGGAATTCGTAGGTAGAAAGAGCCGCTAAATGAACCTTGTTGAGGACAATAAGCAACGGAACCTTTTCGGAAATATAATTAAAAATGCCTATGATTCCATAAAGAAATTTCTGATGCTCATATTCGTTTTCAACGGGAATGACCTCTTCCTTACGCTGACAAACGCCGTTTTCACGGTATTTTATATAGATATTCTTGTGAAGGGAATAGACTCCGGCTTTTTCAAGGAATTCGTCAAAAGTCTCTTCGCTTGCGAAATATCTGTCATAAAGGGCATTTATCCAATCCATCATAGGACTGTACGCCGCCTTGATAGTACCCGGCTGGAACTCATGATAAAGTATCTGAACTATATTACCGGATTTGAGCATAGAGTCGTTTACAGCTTTAAGCGGTATGGAAAAGGTGTTGTAATGCTTAAAGAAGCTGATATTGTGTTCCTCATAATAGAGCTTCTGAAGCACGAAAGCGACAAGATTGCCTACATACATTTCAGCATTTGAACTCAAATTTATCACCCCTTGTTATTTGTTACATTATACCAAATTATTATATAAATAGCAATAGATTTTAAAAAATAATTATAACCCGAATTTCAAAAATTTATCATCATTTACTAATTATATCTTTTGCACAATAACCGCGCTGATTTTTAGTGCAAATTATCATTGTAAAAAAAGCAAAAAGGCGGCGCCCAAAAGGTACGCGCCGCCGGATACATTCAATGTTTTTTTATTTTATTCATTGCGCCCTTTTCGAGACGGGAAACCTGCGCCTGCGAAATACCGACCTCACGCGCCACCTCCATTTGGGTCTTTCCCATCATGAAGCGGAGCGTCAGTATACGCTTTTCCCTTGGAGAGAGATTTTTCAATTCCTCCCTGAGAAGGATCTCATCAAGCCAATTGCTGTCGTCGTTGTTGTCGCCAATCTGATCCATGACATAAATAGTGTCGCCGCCGTCGGAATACACCGCCTCATAAAGCGAAATCGGTTCAGCGATTGCCTCTAAAGCAAGCACAACATCCTCCTTTGGCACACCCAATTCCCTTGCGATTTCCTCAACGCCGGGTTCGCGACCCTGCTCGCTCATCACGCGCTCCTTGACCTGCATTGCCTTATAAGCTGTATCGCGCATGGAACGGCTGACCCTTACGCTGTTGTTGTCGCGCAGGTAACGCCTTATCTCCCCTATCACCATCGGAACGGCGTAGGTTGAAAATCTCACATCCATATTGGTGTCAAAATTATCTATCGCCTTGATAAGACCTATGCAGCCCACCTGAAAGAGATCGTCCAGATTCTCGCCGCGGTTTGAAAAACGCTGTATCACGCTGAGTACAAGTCTGAGATTGCCTTTCACCAGTTCATCGCGGGCATTTTTGTCGCCTGCCTGTGATTTTTTAAGCAGCTCCGTTTTTTCCTTTTCGCTCAGGAGTTTAAGACTCGCCGTATTTACCCCGCAGATTTCCACCTTGTTGAATTGCACAATGCTTCCTCCCGCAATAAAACATAAATAATACTTTAATGCTACAGTTGAAGTATTGGCAATTAAAAGAGAAAAATTCACTCCCGACGATAATCCAATATTATCCGTTAAGGATATAAGTCGCGCCATTGAGGTACGCCGCAAAAATCAGCCAGAGAATGTACGGTATCTGAAGCAGCGCGGCGGGTCTGCTGATGAACCAGAAGCTCACGATCATCCTGACAACCGTGGCGATAAGCACGATTATCCAGAGAAACGCCGCCAGACGCATGTCAAAATAAAAGAATAGAACCGGCCATATGAGATTGACTCCCAATTGAACAAAATAGAGCCACAGCGCGTCAGATCTCGTTCCCACAGGAACGTCGGCGGTCAGCACAAGGTAAGAAGAAATTCCCATCAGCGCGTAAAGAATCACCCACGCGGCAAAGAATACCCACGGCGGCGGACTGAGCGGCGGCTGGAAAAGCTCGCCGTAATCATTAAACTGTCCTGTCAACGCAAGAAAGAGTCCCACAGCCCCGCCGAGTCCAAGCGGAATAAGCAGAGAAAGAAGCAGCGGCTTGAGCTTTATTGTCCCTATAAATTTCATAACGCATTCCTCCCTCTCCGGCAAAAAGCCGGTACAAATGTTCATCAAAAATATATGATCTTAGATTTGGGAAAATGCATTATATTCCTCAAAAAATCAGGCGTTTATCATCTCCTCAAGCTCACTGAGGGAAATGACCTTGACTCCAAGCTCCTCCGCCTTGGTGAGCTTGCTTCCGGGATTCTCACCCGCAAGCAGGTAAGAGGTCTTTTTGCTAACGGAGCCGGAAGCCTTGCCGCCGTTTAAAATAATGAGTGCCTTAGCCTCGTCGCGTGTCATGCCGTCGAGCGTGCCGGTGATAACGAATGTCAGTCCCGAAAGCCTGTCCGACGAATTCTCTTTGCCGTCGGCGAGCGCGGTCATATTGACGCCGTAATCAGCGAGTCTTCCGACAAGCTCCTTGGCGTGAACCGTCGAGAAGAAGTCAACCACGGACTCCGCCATAATTTCACCGAAGCCGTCTATCGACGCGAAATCCACAGATGACGCTTCCATAAGCGCAGACATTGAGCCGAATCTTTCCGCAAGCAGGCGCGAAGCGGATTCGCCGATATGACGGATTCCGAGTGCAAAAATCAGCTTGTAGAGATCGTTCGACTTTGAACGCTCTATGGCAGCCAAAAGATTCTGAGCGGACTTTTTCCCCATACGGTCAAGCGATGAAATATCGTCCTCAGTTAAATTGTAAATATCGGCTGGGGAGCTGATTCGTCCGGAGGAAATGAGCTGCTCTATGACAGCGGGACCCATTCCCTCAATATCCATAGCGTCGCGGGAAGCGAAGTGGATTATATTCCGCAAAAGCTGCGCGGGGCAGTCGGGATTCAGACAGCGCAGGGCAGCCTCGTCCTCCAGACGGAATACCCTCTCGCCGCAGGAAGGGCATACCTCCGGCAGTCTGTATGGCTCTCCCCCGCCGTGAACTGCGACTGAAACAACCTCCGGAATTATCTCGCCCGCCTTGCGAAGCACAACAGTATCCCCAATGCGGATATCCTTTTGAGTGATGTAGTCCTGATTGTGGAGAGAAGCGCGTCCGACTGACGTTCCGGCGAGCATAACGGGGTCAAAAATTCCGGTTGGGGTCAGCACTCCCGTGCGACCGACAGTCACCTCTATGTCGCGGAGAACGGTTTCCTTCTGTTCGGGCGGATATTTGAACGCAACCGCCCATTTTGGGAATTTTGACGTAACTCCCGCCGATTTTCGCAGATTCAGGCTGTTGACCTTAATTACAGCGCCGTCGATATCGTATTCCAGAATGCCGCGCTGAGAGCCGATTTTTTCAATTGCGTCGGCAACTCCGGCAAAATCGGAGACAACGGTGAATTCGGGAGAAACAGGAAATCCGCACTCCGCAAGATATCCGAGCGACTGGGAATGCGTATCGAATTCAATCCCGCTGACCTGCTGCACATTGAACACAAATATGTCAAGTCCCCTTGACGCGGTTATAGAAGCGTCCTTCTGCCTGAGCGAACCGGCTGCGGCGTTGCGGGGATTCTTGAATGTTTTAAGACCGTTTTCCTCCTGACTCTGATTGAGCGCGGCGAATGTCCTGCGCGGCATATAAACCTCGCCGCGCACCTCAAGGAATTTAGCGTCTGTCCTGATTCTGTGAGGAATAGAAGCGATCGTCAGCAGATTCTCGGTTATATCCTCGCCGACGCGTCCATCGCCGCGTGTGGAACCGCGGGTAAGCACCCCGTCCGTATATTCAAGAGAGACCGACAGCCCGTCGATTTTCTTTTCCACAACGAATTGGGCGCCGGAGAAATCGGCACAGAACTGCTCCACCTCGTCCATACTGAAGACGTCGCGGAGGCTCTGCATAGCTACGGTATGCTCGACCGACGCGAATTTGCTTGACGCGGCGCCGCCCACCTTGACAGTAGGGGAATTTTCATCACGAAGCTCCGGATATTTTTCCTCAAGTGCGCGAAGCTCACGCATAAGCGCGTCATATTCATCGTCCTCAATTTCGGGAGCGTCAGCGTTGTAATAAGCGTTGCTATGGTACTCAATAAGCTCTCTGAGTTCTTTGACACGTCCGGCAATTTTTTCTGTTTCAGACATATAATGTAACTTCCTTTCGCTGATGAATGAAAATTCAAAAGAATAAAGAAACATGGCGCAGAGCATAATTCAGTGGGCGAATGTCAGGGTTGAAGTCGAGAAGGAGCTTTTTATCATTGCGGGGAAGTTCTCATCGCTGCGACCCTGTTGAATTTGGGCGCGTTTATCCGGGTCCCGTCTGCATTCGCCTGAACACATTGTACCTTTGGGCGCGTTTATCCGGGTCCCGTCTGCATTCGCCTGAACACATTGTACCTTTGGGCGCGTTTCGCTCGCTCGGCTTCGCCTCGCTCGTGGGGCGCTGCCCCACCCCCCGCTGGTGGCGCTGCCCCCAGACCCCTGCCAGGGAGCTCGCCCCCTGGACCCCACGCTCGCATTCGCTCGCTAGTTATTTTTCCTTTTTTCCTTTAATTATTTTATACCACCGCAGGAAAAATATCAATCCAAAAAATTATTAATGTCGTCGTATACCTCGCCGCTTGTGTCTACATTCGTAAACGAATCCGGAACCCTGCCCAGCAAAACAGTCTCAGATACCGTGAAGCTGTTTTCCACCTCGGTATATGAAGAACACCCTGGAATAATAGCCGAAACGCCTACCTTCACATCGCATATTATCTGGTGACGAGTCTGATTGATACCCGC
>JAEEGL015343267.1_pt1 | contig 12487 bp, 7 predicted proteins | sample 9134231 | NCBI WGS metagenome assembly JAEEGL01 (sample SAMN16246548, study PRJNA631951) | gut metagenome | biome: gut microbiome; feature: rumen; material: fiber-attached | host: Bos | place: Iran: Karaj | collected 2018-10
GACTTTGCTTTTGCCAAGGAGGCTGATTATGCCGACGTGACCCTCGGCGCCGTCAAGACGATGGAATTCGACACCCTGCCCGCCGGCACCTGGTATGTCGGCGTCAAGTGCGACACCACCGTCGATACCGTCCAGACGGACCACGGCGAGTCCTACACCGGCCACCTCGAGGTCCTTAACGGCGTTCCCTACACCCTGACGGTCACCTGGGAATAATGAAGCGCATCCTTGTCCTTGCACTATTGCTGGGTGGAATCGTTCATCTTCAAGCCCAGACTCCGGAGAATCGCCTCTGGAGCGAAGGACCGTTGCAGTGGAAGGATTTTACCGGCTTTCCGCCTGCAGATGGAACCGCTCTGCACAGTACCATCACCTGGCGGGAAACGACCAAAACAATCAAAGTCGGGTATATAAAGTATTCTTACACGGATGTTCATGCCGTGTTTCACCCGAAGTATTCGTTCGTAAAACCGGAAGCGGCGACGGACGCCGGGTTGGCGGAAGAGCAGCGGCGGTTTAATCTTGAAGAACTCTTTGCCAGAAGATGGCGGGATTCGCTGCTCTTGGGTGTAAGCGATGTCAAGGCAGCCCGTGAAAGAATCAAAAAAGAGGCAAAAGCAGCGATCGAGACAGACGGGGCCGATACCCTGCTTGCCGCCCATCCTTTAAAGGAGGATTCGTTCGACCCCGTGGCGGTTCGGTGGAAAGAAAAGGGCGGGCTAGACGCCAAATTGGGCCTGAGCAATCATTATCTGCCGGATACCCCCAGTGGATACAGTGCTTTTACCAACACGCTTTTCTTTTCTGTTGGATGGCGAAACCGGATGTCTTCCGTTAATTTTGAAGTGGATCTGGTCAACCTGAATGAAATAGCTTTACCTCGTTCATATCCTTTCACGCGATACTTGTCTCAGCATCTTGATTTCGGGTACACCATCTATCATACAGAGCGGTTCTATCTGATCGCGCAGTTCGGCGGGGGTATAGGAAAATATGAATACTCCTCGAGCGATTCAAACGTTTTTGCCGAGTTGTTTATGGCCAGAGGTCTTGTGATGGCAGAATATACGCCGATCTCATATATGATGCTCAAGAATGCAAGGCGGGAGCGCACCGACCTGCGGCTGTTCGCCCGCATCGGGTTGGAACATCGCTTTTACAAAGAGATGCTTGCGCCGATTATTCTGCTCGATTTCGGGGTCGCTATTCCGACATTTGGCCTGACCAAGTTGTAATAAAGGAGACCGTTAGTCTATCCGGGTCCACGTGCCGAAGTCTTCGCCGTGGCCGAACTGAAGGCGGAAGGAGTCAATCTTTCCGCTTTCTTTGTTGCGCAGGAAGGTGACGGGGAACCAGTGGCCTTCGCTCTTGAAGCGGAATTTACGGCCGCTGACCGGCTCCAGCGGATGGGTCCAGCCTTTGGGGCCAAGGGTGATGGTCAGCATGTCTCCCTCCAGCGTTACAACCGCATCGCCCAGGCCGATCGTGTTGCGGTAAGTGCCGACGAGCGTCTGACTGTCGGGGGCCGGCTTGGGCTCCTTGGGCGCTTCAGCCGGCTTTTTCCGGGCTTCGGTCCGCAGCAGAGCCGCGAGCTCGCGGGCGCTGTAATCCGTGTCGGGATGCCCCAGATAGAGGTCGATAATGCGGCGCATCAGGGCGCGACGCGCTCCGGTCAGACCGTCCGCATTGCAGGAGATCATGCAGCCCAGCTGCAGGTCGGGCCGCCAGAAGCAGATGTCCGTATGGCCGAACCCGGACCCGGTATGCCAGTAGAGTTTACCCTTAGGGCCGTACTCCACGTGCCAGCCGTAACCATACACCGTCACGACGCTGTCGTTCTGACTCTGAGGGTTTTCGCCGCGATGCACCTTGCGCATCTGGGCGAGGCTCACGAGCCGGGTGCTGTCGGGCAGCAGCCCCTCCGAGAGGTGGAACTGCAGCCATTTGGCCATATCGGTGACGGTGGAGATGATGCCGCCGGAGGCGCTGATGACGCTGAGGCGGTTGAGGGGCTGATCCTTATAGGGAATGGGCGTTGCGACGATGTGGCCTTCAATCACTTTTGCATCGTGCGACTGGGCGCGGTTTTCGCAAGCCAACAGGCCCTCGGCGCCGGTGGTGGTCTCGGCCATTCCGAGCGGTTCGAAGATACGGGTGCGGATGGCCTCTTCCCAACTTTGGCCGGTGAGGCGCTCCACCAGCAGGGCGTTCACCGCGTAGAAGAAGGTCTGGTAGGCATAGCCGCTGCGGAAGGGATACTCCGGCTCCAGGTAAGGAAGGACGGTGAAGATGGCTTCACGGCCGTAGCCCAGGCGCGGAAGATAGCTGCCCTGGCCTGCCTTCAGGCCCGAACAATGCTGGAAAAGATCCTTGACCGTAATCAGTTCGGAAGCCACGCTATCCTTGAGACGGAATTCCGGCAGGATCTCCCGCACGCGGGTGTTCCACTCCACCTTGCCTTCGTCCACCAGCCGGGCTATCAGCACCGGCGTAAAAGCCTTGGAGACGGATGCAATCTTGAAATGGGTGTGTTCGTCCACGGAAATCTCCGGATGGTCCAGGTCGCGGACCCCGATGCCGCGCGCGTAGACCAGCCGGCCGTCCTTGACGATGGAGATGGCCATGCCGGGGATGTGCCAGTCGGCGTGAACCTGCTCGAAGTAACGGTCTACGTTGTTGAGGATGGCGGCCTCCGCCTCGTCGTGCGGATCAAAGACCTGCGCCTGGAGCGGGGCTGCTCCCAGCAGTGCGAGGAGTGTGACGAACACAATCCCGACGCTAAACGGATAGAAACGTTTAATTACGGCTGTCATGGATATTACATTTTTGTTATAAACTTATTTTTGGCGCTTCCAGGGGCCATAATCCTCCCCGTGGCCCCAGTCCAGGTCAAAGGCGCGGACGGTGCCGTCCGATGCCAGATTGAAGGTGGCGCGGAAGCGGTGACCGTTGGAGTCAAAGAAGTAACGGTTGCCCCGTTCGTGCTGCAGCCGGTGGACCCAGCCTTTCTCGCCGATCCGGATGTAGAGCCGGTTGTCCTTGATATAGATGCGCGCATCGCCAAAGGGGGCCTCTTTGGTATAGGTTCCGCAGAGCGCGGTAGCGGCCGGCCTCGTTTTGGTATAGGCGAAACGGCTCACCCGCCGGGCCGGTCCGCCGCGGCGGTTTAGCCACTTCTTCAGCGCAAGAGTGCTGTAATCGGTGTCCGGCAGCCCCAGGCAGAGGTCAATCAGCCGCCGCATGATGGCAAAGCGCGCCCCGCCCGGCACATCGCTGTCCACCAGGATGGCCAGGCTTAGCTCGAGCTGCGGAATGAAAACGCAGAGCGCCGTGTGGCCCCACGTGGTGCCGGTATGGTAGTAAATCCGGCATTTGGCGTTCTGCTCGACATACCAGCACTGCCCGTAGAGCGTGATGTGGTCGGCATCCTGCTCGTCAATCACCACACCGTGGTGCAGATAATCCATCTGCTCCTGTGACAGAAGCCGCTCGCCCTCGGCGTTGATGCCGCCTTTCCGGTGGAACTCCGCCCAGCGGGCCAGGTCCACCACACTGGCATTGACGCTTCCGGCCGGCCCGATCACGGTCAGCCAGTATAGCGCGCGGCTGTCTCCGCGAAGCTGGGCGCACCGCAGCGTATCCTTCCGGTTGGTGAGCTCATGCTGCCCGGCCACGTTCGGGGATTTGAGGTAACCCTCCCCGTTGCAAGAGGCCGAAGTCATCCCGAGCGGCGTGAAAATCCGCTCCTGAAGCAGCTGCTCCCATGACTGGTCGCTCACCTTCTCCAGAATCTTCTCGGCAATCAGGAAGGTCATATTGTTGTAATGCTTGCCCTCTCGGAACCCATATTCCGGCTCCAGCAGGCAGAGCATCTTCAGGGTCGCCTCGCGGCCATAGCCGAGGTTCGGGACGTAGGTGGCCGCCTGCGAGGTATAGCCCATCCGATGGGTCATGATGTCCGAAACCCGCAGATCCGCCTCCGTCCATTCGTCCGCCAGCTCCAGGTCGGGCAGCAGATCTTTGACGCGGTCGTCCCAGCTGAGGCGTCCCTCGTCCACCATCATCGCCATCAGGGCGGAGGTGAACGATTTGGAGACGGAACCCACCTGATAGACAGTGTGTTCGTTCACCGGATCAGGCTTGCCTTTCTCCTTCACGCCGTATCCTTTGGCCAGCAGGGTCTGGCCCCCGCGTACGACGGCCACGCTCATGCCCGGCACGGCCCACTGCTCGCGCACCTGCTGAATGTATTGATCAATTGCCTGAACGACAGAATCCTGCTCGTGAGCGAATCCCAAAAAGGCGGTCGGAAGCAGGAATAAGGTGAGAACTAGACGTTTCATACCACAAAGGTAGCTTTTTTAGAAAAGAATATCTACCTTCGTAGTTTGTATAAAAAGCGACCGATGGTAAAACGTCTCCATATCGTATGCCTGCTGCTGGCGGCGACCCTGATCTCCGCCTGCAAGGAGCCGGTGCCCGAACCGACCCCGCAGGAGCTGGAGCCCGTGCCGGCAGATGTGCCGCTGAGAGGGTTCTACAAGGATATCTTTATGGATGGCGGTATCGCACTGACCTCGCGCACCACGCTGCCGATCGTGTCGTACCTCGGGTTGACCATGGAGTATTATGCTAGCTGCTCGGATGTGGAGAAGAACTCGGGCGTGGATACGCTGATTCAGACAGAGGTCATGTCGCACAGTGCTGAGGATGAGAACGGTTGTTTGCTCTACCCGGACGGCGCCCCGCGCTTCCGGATGATCTATATGAACGGCGGCAAGTCGGGCAATCACGGACTCTCGATGAACACCAAGGGCAGCAAGGCCCTCAAGCGCATCCGCGAGTTCTATGCAAACGGCGGAAGCTATGTGGGAACCTGTGCGGGTGCCTACCTGAGTTCCGCGGGTTCCGGCACCTCCGCGAACCCGAACTATACGGGCATCTGGCCGGGGTACTGCTATCCCACCGGGATGAACGACACCTATACCTCTATGACCATGGAGCCGGGTTGCCCGCTGCTGAAATACTATGACTTCGGCGGCGACGGCCGGGTGGACAATGTGCGCCACAACGGTGGCTGCTACCTCTCGCCCGCCCCGCCGCAGGGCACCGAGCTGCTGCTGCGCTATTACTGCCCGGACACCACCAAGGTGCACCAGCAGGGCAGCATCTGGGCCTTCAAGAAGGACAGCCTGACCGGTCGGGTCGTGGCTTGCGGTTCGCACCCGGAAGGGGTGGAGAGCGGTGAGCGGCGCGACCTGATGGCCGCGATGTGCCGCTACGCGATGGACGGCAACGGCATTTCCACCGCCAAGGGCGAACTGGAAAACGGGGTGATCCGCGAGATGACGGCCCTCTATTCGGCTGGCGATCCGGCCCATGCCCGCATCGGCGATCTGCAGTACCACCATTTCGCCTGCTATCTGCCGGAAGGGGTCAAGACGCTGACCGTGGAGCTGCAGGGCACGGAGGGTTCGGCCGGCTGCAACCTGGAACTGTATCTGCTGAAGGGCACTTTTGCCTATCCCGACGTGGCGACCCACTCCTCCCGAGAGGATGGATGCGCGCAGCGCGTGAGCGTCACCGCACCGGGATCCGGCCTCTGGATGGTGGCGGTCCGCTGCCCGGATACCGTGACCTCAACCCTGGAAACCTATGACAACGGAAACGGCATGACGGGCAAGTATTACCGTTATACCGGCAATACGACGGTGCTGAATGGCGTGCCTTACACCCTCTGCGCCACCTGGAATTAGATAATAAGGAGAACACGATAATGAACCGAACGCTTTCCAAAATCCTGCTGACGGTTGCCGCAGTGGCAACGGTGGCATACTGCGAAATCAATCGCCCGGAAGGGGAGATTGCCCCGAAGGGAGAGGTGGTCTTGACGGCCAGTCTTGAAATGCCCGAGGCTGCAGGATCCACCCGCACGGCCCTGAAGCCCGATACCACCACGGTGGTCTGGAGTGCCAACGACGCCTTCGCGCTGATCGGTAACGACGGCAGCAAGAGCCGTTTCACCCTCACGAGCGGTGCCGGCACGGCCAATGGCGCATTCAGCGGCACGCCGTCGGGTTCCGCACCCTGGTATGCGCTGTATCCGGACGGTGAAGATGTTTCGCTGTCGGGCGGAGAACTTCACTTCAAGCTGCCTGCCAAGCAGACCTATGTCTCCGGATCGTTTGCGGCCGGTGCGGCTCCGGCCATTGCCAAGATTGATGCGACGAGCGACCCGCTGCAGTTCAAAAACCTCTGCGGCCTGCTCTGCGTGCAGTTGATGGCACCCAGCATTACCGTCACGAAGGTGGTGGTGCACGACCTGGGTGGCAATATGCTCTGGGGCGACTGCACGGTGGCGCTGGATGGCAAAGAGGGCACCGCCGAGCAGACGATGACCCTGACCGGTGGTGACAACAGCCTCACAATGAATGTGGCTACCTCTCTCAAACTCTCTTCGTCGTCGCCCCGCGCTTTCTTCTTTATCGTTCCGCCGGGCGCTTTTGACCGCGGTTTTTCCGTGGTGGTGCACACCACAGACGGCGCCACCTACGGTGTCGTTCAGACCCAGAAACCTAACAGCCCCGGCCGCTCGCAAGTGGTCATCATGGACAAGTTGACCGTCCCCTCCATCCCCGAGAGCGCCAACCCGCTGGCCCGCGGTTACTACAAGGATCTCTTCATGGACGGCGGTATCGGCCTTACTTCGCGTACCACGCTGCCCGCCGCCTCTTACCTGAACCTCGATTGGGAGTTTTACGCATCGCTCTCCACGGGCAACACCATCGCTATCGACACGGCCATCCAGACGGCCGTCTTCATCGGTTCAGACGAGGACAAAAACGGCGCGCTGCTCTATCCGGATGGCGAACCGCGCTTCCGCTGCATCTATGTGAACGGCGGTAAATCCACCCAGCACGGCGCTTCGCTCGGCGAGGACGGCCGCAACCGCATCCGCACCTATTATGCCAACGGCGGTGCCTACGTAGGTACCTGCGCCGGCTGCCTGATCGCCTCCAAGGGCTATGACAGCCAGGCTACGACCACCACCTACTTCGGCATCTGGCCGGGCCATACCTACCATACCAAGACCGACTCCGGAAAGACCGTTTCCGATACCTATACCAGCATGACCATCGAACCGGGCAGTGCGCTGCTGAATTATTATGATTATGGCAACGACATGCAGATCGACGGCGTGCGCCACAACGGCGGATGCTATATGTCGCAGGTCGATTATCCCGTCCCGGCCGGAACGGAAATCCTGCTGCGCTACCTGACCCCGGGTCCGGATTCCACCAAACTCAACGGCAAGGTGAGTTCCTGGGCCTACAAGGCAACGGAAGAGAGCGGCCGCCTGGTGGTGATCGGCTCGCACCCGGAAGGAGTCTCTTCCGGCGAGCAGCGCGACCTCTTCTCCGCCATGATTCGTTATGCTACCGACGGCAACGGCTGCGTGACCCCCAAGGGCGCTCTCTCCAAGGGTGTGACCCGCACGATGGACAAGGGTTCGGAGGCCAACCAGCCGGCCTATGCGCGCATCGGCGACAAGCAGTATCATCACTTTACCTTTGAGGTTCCTACGCTCACGGAGGAACTGGTGCTCACGCTGCGCGGCATCAACACGGATTGCGACCTCTACCTGGCGCTGGCCAAGGACCGTACGGCCTGGCTGGGCGATGCGGATTATGTGCTCTGCAACAGCGGTTCCAATAAATCGCTGCATCTGCGCAACGTGCCCGCCGGCACCTGGTCGGTGGCCGTCTACTGCCCGGTAACGGTGACCAGCACCAAGACGCAGTATACCTCGGGCGCCTACTATTACAAGTACTCCGGCAACACGGCCGTACTGAACGGCATCCCGTATTCGATTTCCGTGAACTGGGGCGCCGGCGGACCCAACGGCGGCTCTGGCTCCAACCAGCCCGCCATCCCCATCACAGGCACCTGGGATTAATACAAAATGGAGGCGAATTTGCCTCCATTTTTTGTCGGGATAACAGGACTCGAACCTGCGACCCTCTGGTCCCAAACCAGATGCGCTAGCCAACTGCGCCACATCCCGAACTGCCGCTGCAAAAGTAGCACGGTTTTACGGATTTGCAAAATCTGGCGCGAATTGTGTAAAATGTGTTAATAATTTGCTATTTTTGTAGACTATTATACTTTTTCGGTTGGGAATGCGACGCTATTTAGAGCCTCTGAAATCGATGGTTACGGTACTTGCGGTGATGCTGCTGGCACTTCCGCTGATGGCCGCTCCGCGTCAACAGATCCTGACCTCTCCCGACGGCCGTCTCAAGGCCCAGATCTCCAACCGCGGCGGTCTGGTCTTCTCCCTGAGCTACAATGACAAGCTGTTGATGGACAATTGCGTGATCTCCATGAAGCTGGACAATAAGAGCTTCAATGGCAAGGGGCGCACCGTCAACAAAAATATCGTGATGACGCCGGTCAACGAAACCCTCCACACCGACAATTACACCAAGCGGGAGGTGGAAGGCAAATTCAACGAGATTCGATTGACTTACAAGGAGTATGAAGTGATTTTTCGGGCCTATGACGACGGCTTTGCCTATCGCTTCGCCGCCTTTCAGCCCACCGCTTTCAAGGTGCTGTCCGAGCAGGCCGACTATCACTTCGCCGGAGACTGGCCCACCTTCGTGACCTGGTCGCCGGGTTATGTTCCGAACGACAAAAAGGCCTTCGACAAGCAGTTCCACCACTCTTTCGAGAATACCTACGACCACCTGCTCGTCTCCAGCTGGCCGATGGACCGTATCGCCTATCTGCCGATGCTGGTAGAGGCCGAAGGTGGAATCCGCATCTGCATTACCGAGGCCGACCTGCAGGATTATCCCGGCATGTATCTGCAGTACACGGACAAGAAGAAGCAGATCGTATCGGGCAAATTCGCGGCCTATCCCGTCGCTTCCGCGCAGGGTGGCCGTCACAACCTGGAATCCATCGTATCCGCACGCGAAAAATTCATCGCCAAATATGACGACCCCGGCACCGTGACGGAATTCCCGTGGCGCGTGTTCGCCATTGCGCCCAACGATGCCAAGATGGCCGACAACGACCTGGTTTACAAGCTCGCCGCCGCACCGGCGACCGATGCCAACTTCGGGTGGGTGCTGCCGGGCCGTGCGCTCTGGGACTGGTGGAGTTCCCGCATGCTCTACGGCGTGGACTTCAAGGCCGGCATCAACACGCAGACCTACAAATACTATGTGGACTTTGCCTCCGAGCACGGATTCCAGTATGTGGTGATCGGCGAAGGGTGGTCGCCGGGCCAGCAGACCGACCTCTATCAGGTGGTTCCCGGACTGGACCTGCGCGGGGTGATTGAGTACGCCAAGGAGAAACATATCGGCATTCTGCTCTGGACCGGCTACTGGGCCTTCAGCCGCGATGTCGAGCAAATCTGCGACTACTACGGCAAGCTGGGCGTTGAGGGTTTTGTGGTGGATATGCTCCACCGCGACGACCAGCAGATGGTGGAATTCATGACCCGCACGGCCCAAATCGCGGCCAAACATCGCCTGCTGATTGATTTCCACGGTTGTTGCAAGCCCACGGGCCTGACCAAAACCTGGCCCAACGTGGTGAGTTTCGAATCCGCCATCGGCATGGAGAAGACCAAAACCGTCACGCGGGAAACCGACATGGTGACCAATGACGTGGTGCTGCCCTTCGTCCGTTCGGTGGCCGGCCCGCTCGATTATGCGCCCGGTGCCATGCGCAACGCCTCCGCCCGCAACTTCGTTCCCGTTTACGAGGAACCCATGAGCCAGGGCACGCGCTGCCACCAGCTGGCCGCAGCCATCGTCTTTTATTCCCCGCTGACGCGTCTGTGCGACAGTCCGTCCAACTATCTCTCCAACAAAGAGTGCTTCGATTTCCTGAAGGGCATCCCCACGGTTTGGGATGAGACCCGCGTGCTCAGCGGCGAGGTGGGCGAATATATCGTGGTGGCGCGGCGCAGCGGAGATACGTGGTACGTGGGTGGCCTGAATGGCTGGAAAGAGCGGGATGTGCTGGTGGACCTGGGCTTCCAGCGCGGAGATTTCCTTGTGGAGATTCTGCAGGACGGCACGAATGCCGATTATGTGGCCAAGGATTTCGTGCACAGCTTCACGGATACCCGCACCTCGCGCGAACTCACCCTGCGGCTGATGCCCGGCGGCGGATTCGTGGTGCGCGTCATCCCCAATCCCTTGTAATTTCTAGATTTTAACATATGAAACGTTTTATTTTGGCTATCGCAGCTCTCTTTGCGGCTTTTACGCTGGGAGCTGCCCCCAAGTCCGAAGCGATTCCCTCGCCGGATGGTAAAATTGTCGTAGCGGTCAACTATTCCAGCGCGCTGACCTTCAGCGTGGGGTATAACAGCGGACTGCTTCTGTATGACTGCCCCGTGCAGATGAAACTGGAGAACGGCAAGACCTACGGAAAGGGCAAAGTCCTGGACGTGGTGAAGCGTCAGGTGGATGATGTCATCAACCCGCAGGTCTATCACAAGAAAGAGATCCGCGACGCCTACAACGAAGCGACCTTCCGCTACAAGGATCACGATGTGGTCTTCCGCGTTTACAACGACGGTGTGGCGTATCGCATCATCTCGCATGCGACCGCTCCCTTCAAGGTGATGTCCGAGTCGGTGGCCTTCAACCTGGCTGACGACTGGCCCATCTACGTTTCTTATGTGCGCTGCAAGGAGCCGTCCAAAAAGAGTTGGGAAAACCAGTTCCACAATAACTTCGAAAACGTTTACGAAAAGATCGTGCCCACTGCATGGAATCCCGACCGGCTGGCCTTCCTGCCGCTTTATGTGGAGATTCCGAACGGCCCGCGGCTCTGCTTCTCCGAGGCGGACCTGATGGACTATCCGGGCATGTATCTCTACAACGGCGAGAAGAAGAAAACCACGCTCACCGGCGTATTCGCACCCTATCCCATCCTCATCAAGCAGGGTGGCCACAACGAGCTCGAGGGGCTGGTGAACGGCCGCGAGAAGTGGATTGCCAAGTATGACGGAGCCACGGAGTTCCCCTGGCGCGTGATCGGTATCACCGCTTCCGATATCGCGATGGCTGACAATGACCTGGTCTACAAGCTCGCGAAACCCGCCGATCCGACGATCGATTTCAGCTGGGTCAAACCGGGTAAGGTGGCTTGGGACTGGTGGAACGACTGGAACATCTACGGCGTGGATTTCGAGGCCGGCATCAACAACGAAACCTATCGTCATTATATCGATTTTGCCGCTGAAAACGGGATCGAATATGTGATTCTGGACGAGGGTTGGGCTGTCAAGGGACAGGCAGACCTCTTCAAGGTGGTCCCCGAGATCGACATCAAGTCACTGGTGGATTACGGTGCTTCCAAGAATGTCGGCATTATCCTCTGGGCGGGCTTCTGGGCCTTCAACAAGGATATGGACAAGGTCTGCAAGTACTATTCAGAGATGGGCGTCAAGGGCTTCAAGGTGGACTTCATGAACCGTGACGACCAGATGATGGTGGACTTCGTCCGCCGCGTGGCCGAGACCACCGCCAAGTACAATCTGCTGGTGGATTACCACGGCATCTACAAGCCCACCGGTCTGAACCGAACCTGGCCGAATGCCATCAATTTCGAGGGTATCTTCGGTCTGGAGCAGGTCAAGTGGGACAACGACTGCGATCTGGTGACCTACGATGTCACTGCGCCCTACATCCGCTTCTTTGCCGGCCCGGCCGACTATACGCAGGGCGCGATGCGCAACGCCACCAAGAAAAACTACGTGGCCATCAACACCGAACCGATGAGCCAGGGTACCCGCTGCCACCAATTGGCCGAGTATGTGATTTTCAAGTCCCCGCTCGCAATGCTTTGCGACAGCCCGTCGAACTATATGGAGAACAAGGAGAGCCTCGATTTCATCTCGCACGTGCCGACCGTCTGGGACAAGACCCAGCCGCTGGGCGGTACGATCGGTGAGTTTATCGTCATGGCGCGTCGCAGCGACGACGTCTGGTATATTGCCGGCCTGAACAACTGGGATCCGCGCGATGTGACGGTGGACCTCTCCTTCTACAAGAATACCGACTGCTTTGTGGAGATTCTGCAGGACGGTCCTAACGCGCACCGCGCCGCAAAGGACTGCATCCACGCCTTCACCACCACCGACAAGACGCAGTCGCTGACCGTTCACATGGCCCCCGGCGGCGGTTTTGTGATCAAGATCATCAAGCAGCCGAAGGTGGTCATCGACACCGAGATTGACATCACCGACGACACCGCCACGACGGCACCCGCTACGGAGAAGTAGCGGGCCCGCCGCTCCGGGTTGCCGTTCGTGCCGTTCGTGAATTATTTTCGCGTTCCGGGAAAAAGATATATATTTGCAGTCCCGTTCGGTGAGGTGGGTGAGTGGCTTAAACCACCAGTTTGCTAAACTGACGTACGGGATTACCGTACCGGGGGTTCGAATCCCCCCCTC
>JAEEGL015662850.1_pt1 | contig 12487 bp, 9 predicted proteins | sample 9134231 | NCBI WGS metagenome assembly JAEEGL01 (sample SAMN16246548, study PRJNA631951) | gut metagenome | biome: gut microbiome; feature: rumen; material: fiber-attached | host: Bos | place: Iran: Karaj | collected 2018-10
CCTTTGAACTGTAAGGAATTTGAAAGCCATATACCTGACTTCATAGATAAAAAGCTTGATTACAAGACTATGGAGGAGTTTCGTGAGCATTACGAATCCTGCAGTGAATGCCGCGAGGAACTTAGTATTCAGTTTCTGGTTTCTGTCGGAGTTCAGCACCTCGACAGTGACGATGACAATTTCGACTTAAGTTCCGAGCTCAAGAAGCGTCTTGCCAGCAATGATAAGAAGCTTGAAAGGCACAAGATCTACAAAGAATCGCAGAGATATGTCATAACGCTGGGATGTATCCTTTTGGGATTACTTCTCATATGGCATCTCGGATAAGAGGAAATAGTGGCAGATAAGCTTGTTCTGATAGACGGACACAGCATAATAAACAGAGCATTTTACGGCGTTCCCGATCTTACGAACGCTGCAGGTGTTCACACAGGTGCCGTATACGGCTTTTTAAGCATTTTCTTTAAACTGCTTGATGAAGAAAAGCCTGACTATGTAGTTGTTGCTTTTGATGAGCATGCACCTACCTTCAGACATAAGATATTTGCCGAGTACAAGGGAACAAGAAAACCCATGCCCGAGGAACTAAAGATGCAGGTTCCCATCCTCAGAAATCTTCTGAGTGCTATGGGTGTTGCTACGATGTCGGTTCCCGGTCTCGAAGCAGATGATATCATGGGTACCCTTGCCAAGAAATCTCAGGCAGAGGGTATGAAAGTAAGTCTTGTATCGGGAGACAGAGATCTTCTTCAGATCGCTGACGAAAACATCCTGATCAGGATTCCCAAGACCAAATCCGGTAAAACTACCGTTGAAGACTATACTCCCGAAAGAGTTGAAGAAGAGTTCGGAGTTGATCCCAAGAAGTTCATTCAGCTCAAAGCCCTTATGGGAGATTCATCAGATAACATTCCCGGTGTTCCCAAAGTAGGACCCAAGACCGCAACTGAACTTATGCAGACCTATGGTTCCATCGACGGAATCTATGAACACCTTGAAGAGATAAAAGGCAACTCGATCAGAGAGTCATTAAGAGAGCACAGAGATCTGGCTGATCTTTCACTTGTTCTTGCTACGATCGAGATCAATGCTGATATAACCCTTGATAAAGAGAAGGCTAAGAGAGGAGATTACTTCACCTCCGAAGCATACGAGATCATAAAAGAGCTCGGACTTAAATCTCTTTACTCAAGATTTGACGATGCCGCCAAAGCATCCGTATCTGCTCCCGCAGATAAAATAAAACGTCCCGAAATCGAAGTCCTTGAATCTGCTCTCGATTTTGCAAAAGTCATTTACGATGCTGATGTCGAGACCTGCGGACTTCAGTTTGTTATAGACGAAGGCAATGCTTTATCTGGCGCATTTGCAACTGCTGATAAGATTTATTACTATGCAGGAACCGATATCGAATGCGATGCACTTAAGAGTTCCATACACGTTCTGAGTGCCAAGAACACGGTTCTTTGCTTTACCGATATCAAGTCCCAGTACGGTGTTACGGGTTACATTGAACCCGGGAAACTCTTTGATGCGGGACTTGCAAATTACGTACTTGATCCGCTTTCCGCAGATCATGACATAGAAAATATCGCTAACGCTTATCTCGGATTTACGCCCCTTTCGGTAAAAGAAAGATTCGGCAAGATGAGCTTTAAGGAGAGCTTTTTCACGGCTCCCGATACATTAAAGGAATATACATGTGACGGTGCTTTCATATCGATGGCTTCATATCAGAAGATCACCGAAGAACTTGAAGCAACCGGTCAGATGAAGGTATATCGTGAAATCGAACTTCCCCTTTCCTATATCCTGTTTGATATGGAGAATCTGGGAATTCTGGTTAAAGCACGTGAGCTTGATGAGTATTCCACAAGGCTTTCCGGCAGGATCGATGAACTTGAAAAGAAGATTCATGAAGAGTCCGGAGAACCTGATTTCAACATCAACTCACCCAAACAGCTCGGTGTGATCCTGTTTGAAAAGATGGGATTATCAGGTGGAAAGAAAACGAAGACCGGTTATTCGACATCCGCGGATGTACTCGAAAAGCTGGCACCCGAAGTTCCTTTTGTAAGAGACATACTCGAATACAGAGGTCTTACAAAATTAAGATCCACTTACGCGGAAGGACTAAAAGGTTTCATAGGTCCGGACGGAAGGATCAGATGTAAGTTCAATCAGATGGTTACGGCTACAGGCCGAATATCATCATCGGATCCCAATTTACAGAACATTCCCGTAAGAACGGAACTCGGAAGAGAACTCAGGAAAGTATTTGTTCCGGAGGACGGTTTTCTTTTTACGGATGCGGATTATTCGCAGATTGAGTTAAGAGTACTTGCTTCGCTCTCTAAAGATGAAGCATTGATAGAAAGCTACAGATCCGGTGAGGATATTCATAAGATAACGGCATCGAAGGTTTTCGGAGTTCCGCTTGAAGAAGTTACGGATACTCTGAGACGAAACGCAAAAGCGGTCAACTTCGGCATCGTATATGGAATCTCTTCATTCGGACTTGGTGAAAATATAGGTATCAGTCGTAAAGAAGCGGGAGAATATATCAAGAAGTATTTTGAGACATTCCCGGGACTAAAGAAGTATCTGGACGGACTGGTTGAATCAGCCAAGGAAAAGGGATATTCCGAGACATACTTCGGAAGGCGAAGACCCATACCGGAACTGAAGAATTCGAATTTCATGACAAGGTCCTTCGGAGAAAGAGTTGCAATGAATGCCCCGATACAGGGCACGGCGGCGGACATCATAAAGCTTGCGATGATCTCTGTTTGGAAAACACTCAGGGAAAAGGGCTTGGAGTCAAGACTGATATTACAGGTTCACGACGAATTGCTTATAGAAGGACCGGAGCAGGAAGCTTCGGAAGTTAACACTATTTTAACCGAATGCATGGAGAAAGCGGCTGACCTTGCGGTTAAACTGGAAATCTCAGTGGACACCGGAAGAAGCTGGTACGAGGCACACTAATGAAGATTATAGGTATTACGGGCGGAATCGGCGGAGGCAAGACCAGCATCCTCAATTTCATCTCATCACATTATATAGCTGAGATCTATTATGCCGATGATATTGCCAAAGAACTTGAGCAACCCGGAACCATGACCTATGACAGACTCGTTGCTCTGTTTGGTAAAGACATACTTGAGAAGGGAGAGGGTTCCGAAATCGACAGGAGCAAATTTGCCCAGGTCATTTATTCGAATCCCGATAACCTTGAGAAGGTAGAAGAAATCGTCCATCCTTCGGTTCAGGAATATCTCATTGAAAAGATGAGAGCAGCTGCCAAGATGCATGAGACCGAACTCTTTTTCATCGAAGCTGCACTCCTTATCGAAAAAGGATACAGCGATATCGTAGATGAGATGTGGTATATCTACACCGATGATGAGACCAGGATCAACCGTCTCATGGAATCCAGAGGTTATACACGTAAGAAGGCTCTGTCCATTATGGACAATCAGCTTTCCGATAAGGATTTCAGAGAACATTCTGACGTGATAATCGATAACAGCGGAGACCTTGAATCAGCGTTTGCGCAGGTTAAAGCCCGTCTGGAGGGATTTACATGGGTGGAGTAAAAAGCCAGGGCAGTCTGGTTTTCGGACTTGATATCGGTACGAGAAGTATTGTCGGAACCGTCGGATATAAAGCGGATGACGGATTCCACGTCCTTGCCCAGGAGATCAAAGAGCATGAATCAAGAGCAATGCTCGACGGACAGATCCACGATATTGGCAAGGTTGGGAACACCATACTCGAGGTAAAAAAGAACCTTGAATCGAGACTCGGCAAGCAGCTTGGCGAAGTATGTATCGCAGCCGCAGGTCGAGTTCTTCGTACGGTTACGGTTAATGTAGTCGAAGATTTTGAATCCGAAAAAGAGATCACCGATGAGGACATCTACAATCTGTCCATGTCGGGAATCGAACAGGCTTATACCGAATTTCAGAGTCAGAACGATACTGACATGAAGTTCTATTGCGTAGGTTATACTCCAGTAAGATATTATTTAAACGGTTACCAGATCGGTAATCTTGAAGGACATAAAGCAAAGAAGATCTCTGCGGATCTCATTGCTACATTTCTTCCCGATGATGTTGTCGACGGTCTTTACAAGGCTGTTGAGCACGCGGGTCTTCATGTTGCAAACCTGACTCTCGAGCCTATCGCGGCTATCCAGGTTGCAATCCCCGATAAATTCAGACTCTTAAACCTTGCTCTTGTCGACGTAGGAGCAGGTACATCCGATATTTCCATCACCAAAGACGGCAGCATCATTGCTTACGGCATGATCCCCGTTGCAGGTGATTCACTTACAGACGTGATCGTTCAGAAATGTCTGGTTGATTTTGACATGGCTGAACATATCAAGAGAAGCCTCAGAACAGGTGAGCCCGAAATCGAATTCACCGATATCATGGGACTTCCCCAGAAAGTTAAAGCAGCCGAGATCACAGAAGCTCTCGCTCCTTACATCGATGATATGACCGCTAAAGTTTCCGATGAGATCAAGAGACTTAACGGAGATAAGCCTGTCAGTGCGGTATTCGTTGTAGGCGGTGGCGGAATGGTTCCCGGATATACCGAGAAGCTTTCGGAGAGCCTCGGAATCTTAAAAGAGCGTGTCGCAATCAGAGGCGAGGATGTAATGAAAGAGATCATCTTCGAAGACAAGGACGCTCACAAGGATTCCCTCATGGTTACTCCCATCGGAATCTGCTTAAGCTTCTATGCACAGAGCAATAACTTCATCTTCGTCTCATTTAACGGAGAGAGATTAAAACTTTACGATAACGGACATCTTACCGTATCCGATGCAGCACTTCAGGTTGCCTTCCCTAACGAGGATCTCTTCCCTAAGAGAGGAAAAGCAATTACCTTTACCATCGGCGGAAAGTCCCGTATCGTCAGAGGAACAGAAGGAGAGTCTTCACAGATCCTTATCAATGATGAGCCTGCGGATCTCTACACTCAGATTCACAGCGGAGACATCATTGAAGTAAAGGCTTCGACTCCCGGAAGTGATGCGGCGTTCAAACTCGGAGAACTTCCCGAACTCAGAACTCCCATCAAGATCAATGTTAACGGCAAGATCTTTGAGTTCCCCAAGAAGGCCCTTGTTAACGGAGAACTTCAGGAAACATTTTATGAGATCAAAGACGGTGACGACATCAAGGTTAACAATTTCTACACTGTAGAACAGATCACCGAATTCCTTGATACGCCTGCTGCCGGCGACATCAAAGTAAACCAGACTCCCGCAGTCCTTAAAACCAAGGTATACGAAGACTTTACTTTGGATTATACTATCGGAAGTCACCATCATAAGACTTCGAAATCTGAAAAAGCTTCTGCAAAAGCCGCAGAGAAAGCTGCTCCTAAGAAAGAAGCTGAAGCCAAAGTTGAAGCTTCTGAGGTTAACGAAGTTGCAGAAGATGTTACCGAAACTCAGTCTGCTGAAACCGTTGAGACTTCCGGCGGGATTTCTTTTGCGGACCTTCCCGATGATGACGGAACCGCAGCCGAGATGAAAGAGAAGATGGCTGAAATGGCCGGATCCGAAGAAGAAACTTCCGAGGAAGAAAAGCCTGCAGGACCCGATCTTACAACTACGGTTAATGTAAATGCCAACGGACGAATGCTTACCCTTACGGGAAAAGAAAGCTATGTATACGTTGATGTATTCGATAAATTGAATTTTGACTTGAAGGCAGGAAACGGCCGTAAGATCATCACCAAGCTTAACGGCAAGAATGCCCAGTATCTCGAGCCTATCAAAGACGGAGACGTGATCGAAGTCAGATGGGAGGAGAAATAAATGAGGATGTGTCCTCTTGCCAGCGGTTCATCCGGTAACTGTATTTACATCGGATCGGACGATACTCATTTGCTGGTTGATATCGGAGTAAGCGGTAAGAAAGCCGAAGCGGGACTTAATTCCATCGGCCTTACCGGTAAAGACATAAACGGAATCCTGATAACACACGAGCATTCCGATCACATTCAGGGACTCGGTGTCTTTTCCAGGAAATACGGGATTCCGATGTATGCGACATGGGCTACCATCGAAGCAATAGGATCGATCAAATCCCTCGGTAATATCGATTCATCCCTTTTTAAGATCGTAAGACCTGATGAGATATTTCAGCTTGGAGACATAACGATCAACCCCATGCGTATATCTCATGATGCCGCAGATCCCGTTGCATACAGATTTTCAAGCGGCGGTAAGAATATGGCTGTCTGCACAGACCTCGGTTGTTACAATGATTACACCATCGATTGTCTGATGGGAATGGACGCCATGCTTCTCGAAGCAAATCACGATATAAGGATGCTTGAGCAGGGGCCTTATCCCTATCCTTTGAAACGAAGGATCCTCGGAGAACTCGGACATCTGTCCAACGAAGCTTCGGGTAAACTGCTTGCATCAGTTTTAAATGACACCATCAGGAAGATCTTTCTCGGTCATCTTTCTCTCGAGAACAATTATCCCGATCTTGCATTTGAATCCGTCAGAATGGAGATTACAATGGGAGACAATCCCTACAGAGCATCCGATTTTGACATCAGCGTAGCTAAACGAGATGTACCTTCAGAGTGCATTGAAGTATAAAGGAGTTTTAAACTATGGAAAAAGTAATCATCACTGTAGTCGGCAAGGATACGGTCGGAATCATCGCTAAGACCTGCACCTTCCTTTCAAACGAGAACGTTAATATCCTCGATATTTCTCAGACTATCGTATCAGGGTATTTCAATATGATGATGGTAGTTGATATTTCCGGAGCTACCGATTCTTTCGAAAAGATTTCCGGCGGCCTTGAGGAACTCGGAAAGAGCATTGGTGTATCTATTAAGTGTCAGAAAGAAGAGATTTTTGATATGATGCACCGCATATAATACAGGTTCATGACGAGCCTGCGAGTAATGCTTGCATTAACGAGCATGGCGAAGTATATGAACCGCCCGCGTGCACGAGTAAGATTGTTTTTTCGTAGAAAAAACAAAAGATTACGAGTGGGCGCAAGGATTGCGAGAGTTGCTTTGCAACGAAGCAATCCGTATTATTTTTAAGAGGGTAAGAATATGATAAACAGAATGGAAGTCTCCGAAACGAATGAAATGATCGAGAAGGAAAATCTTGATGTCCGTACCATCACCATGGGCATCAGCCTTCTTGACTGCATCGATTCGGATATTGATAAAACATGTGATAAGGTTTACGACAAGATCACCAAGAGTGCAAAGGATCTTGTTAAGACAGGAGAGGAGATCTCAGGAGAATTCGGTATTCCCATCGTTAATAAGAGAATCTCCGTAACTCCCATTGCTCTTATCGGTGCTGCAAGTGCAAAGTCAGAAGCTGATTTCGTAAAGCTTGCAAAGACACTTGATAAGGCAGCTAAAGAGGTTGGCGTTAACTTCCTCGGCGGATACTCAGCTCTTGTAAGCAAGGGAAGCACCGCTGCTGATGAGCTTCTTATGAAGTCCATCCCCGAAGCACTTGCTTCAACCGATTTTGTTTGCTCTTCAATTAACCTCGGTTCTACCAGAACCGGTATCAATATGAACGCTGTTCGTCTTATGGGTGAGACCATTCATAAGACTGCAGAGCTTACTGCAGACCGTGATTCGCTCGGATGCGCTAAACTCGTTGTTTTTTGTAACGCTCCTGATGACAACCCCTTCATGGCAGGTGCTTTCCACGGCGTTACCGAAGCAGACCGTATCATCAATGTAGGTGTCAGCGGACCCGGCGTTGTAAAGTATGCTCTTGAAAAAGTTCGCGGAGAGTCATTTGAAGTTCTCTGTGAGACCATCAAGAAGACCGCATTCAAGGTTACCAGAGTTGGTCAGCTTGTTGCCAAAGAAGCATCAAGAAAGCTCGGCGTTCCTTTCGGAATCGTAGACCTTTCACTTGCACCTACTCCCGCAATCGGTGATTCCGTAGCAGATATCCTTTGCGAGATCGGACTTGAGAAAGCAGGAGCTCCCGGAACCACAGCAGCACTTGCACTTCTCAACGATCAGGTTAAGAAGGGCGGCGTAATGGCTTCTTCTTATGTCGGAGGACTCAGCGGTGCATTCATTCCCGTATCTGAGGATCAGGGTATGATCGATGCTGCTTCATGCGGAGCACTTACTCTTGAGAAGCTCGAAGCTATGACCTGCGTATGTTCCGTAGGACTTGATATGATCGCTGTTCCCGGAGATACCACTCCCGCAACCATTTCCGGTATCATCGCCGATGAGATGGCAATCGGTATGGTAAATGCAAAGACCACAGCTGTTCGTCTCATTCCCGTTATCGGAAAGAACGTAGGAGATAAGGTAGAGTTCGGCGGACTTCTCGGATGGGCACCCGTTATGCCTGTTAACAAGTATTCCTGCGAAGCATTTATCAGCAGAGAGGGAAGAATCCCCGCACCCATCCACTCATTCAAGAACTAATGTCAGTGGGGCGTACACCTCTGTCAGCTATTAAAATTTTATGGACGGTTCCTAAGCCATGGGGACGGTTCTCTTGGTCCTTGAATCTTGGACCAAGAGAACCGTCCCCATGGCGTTATCTTAAACTACGACAATTGGTCTTGAAAGATCGGGCTTTGCTACAATCCCCGATTTCATTGTCTGTACCGCAAAATACAGATCTTCAATTCTCGACTCATTCTTAAATACTTTCATCGATTCTGAATACAGGCTGTTGGCCGCATCATTATATCCGCAAAGAACGGGAACGGATGCTTTGGTCTTTATCTCTGAAAGAAGTGCTTCCGACTCTTTCTTGAATCCCAGAACTCTTATGTAAGGTATTGCACCTTCGTAATTGGAACCGGAAATAGAATCTTCGGTCATATCAAGCAGGATGTGGAAGAGAGCTCTGCTTATCCTGGTATAGGTCATGTTCTTTGTTTTGAGAAGATTACTGAAATCGGTAATAGTAGTAAACTTCTCAAGGTTATTGCAAATGCGATCTGATAATTCTTCCGATACATCAAGATACTTTGAAAATCCCTGTTCTCTTTCTGAGAGCAGTTTATATATAAGCATTCCGGAAAAATCATTCTCATCAACGGTCATCTTTTTCTTAACCGCATCTTTTAGACACTTGAAAGATTCCTTGGGCATATATGCTTTTAAGTTATCAATCTCTGAACCGTAGCCTATTGCTTCCCTTATTGCCTTAGCGGAGATGCCGGGCTGTCCCGGAGCGTAAGGATCGTTGTAACCTGCACCGACTCTTTTCATTGTTACGGGTTTTATGGAGGAGTCGGATGAGATCAGTGCCTTTAAATATTCGATAGCCAGAATATTATTGGGTGATGATACAAGTTCCGACAGATCCGTCATATCCGGACAATAGTCTATCAGCGCCTTTGCTCTTGCGGCAGGAAAAGCATTGCCTGCCTTGAGATATTTCTGGAGAAGTTTCTTATACTTCTCAGGTTCTTCTGCCAGAATACGTGCGATCTTATCAAGATTTTCAAGAACGCCTGCCTCACTTCCGAAAGACAGATAATCTACCAGCCCTGTGTTTTCAAGCAGTGCAATTGAACCCTTTGCGTAGAACTCTGCCGATGAAAGAGAGTATACGGGCGGAATCTGTATTACAAGATCTGCGCCTTCAGCAAGTGCACTTTTTGCTCTTGCATATTTATCGATTATCGCCGGAGCTCCTCTTTGTACGAAATTTCCGCTCATGGCTACGATGCAATAGTCAGCACCTGTTTGTTTCTTGGTTTCTTCTACGTGGTATTTATGACCGTTGTGAAACGGATTGTATTCCGCAATGATGCCCGCTGTTTTCATTAAATTCTCCCGATGGATCTTTTTGAAATTCTGATCACAAAAAGTCTGCTAAAAAATTAACGAAATGCCGCAGATTGTATGTGAAATAATACAATAAAAGATGGACGATTTATTGTCCGCGATACATGAATACAGTATAATATATCTGCCTGTTTATGGCAAAAAATTCGTTAATCATTCTGCGCAATGCGCATCTAATTATAAGGAGTCTTTATGGCATATATTGATCAGATCAAAGAAAGAGCAAAGATCGATAAGAAGACGATCGTACTTCCCGAAAGCAATGACAAGAGAACACTTCTTGCAGCTGCAGAGATTATCAAAGAAGGCATCGCAAACATCATCATGGTCGGAAACGAAGAGAAGATCCGTGACGGTGCAGGATGGCTTGAGGTTGATCTTGATGACGTAACCGTTATCGATCCCGAGACCACCGATAAGATGGAGACATATGTAAATCTCCTTTATGAGACTCGTAAGTCCAAGGGTATGACTCCCGAGAAAGCTTCCGAGATCCTTCACAAGGATTATCTTACCTTCGGTATCATGATGGTTAAAAACAATGATGCCGACGGAATGGTTGCAGGTGCATGTCACTCAACCGCAGATACTTTAAGACCCGCACTTCAGATCCTTAAGACCGCACCCGGAGTCAAACTTGTATCCGCATTCTTTATCGTTGATACCGTATTTAAGGATATGGGAGAAAACGGTGCGTTCGTATTTGCAGACTGCGGACTTAACCAGGATCCCAATCCCGAAGAGCTTGCAGCGATTGCTGATTCTTCCGCAAAGAGTTTTAAGCAGCTCGTAGGACCCAAGCCCGTTATCGCAATGCTCAGCCATTCAACCAAGGGTTCCGCTAAGCATGCTCTTGTAGATAAAGTTGTTGAAGCTACCAAGATTGCTCAGGAGCAGTATCCTCATCTTGTTATCGACGGAGAACTTCAGACAGATGCCGCACTTGTTCCTCATGTAGCTAAGAACAAAGCTCCCGGATCACCCGTTGCAGGTAAGGCAAATGTTCTTATCTTCCCTAACCTCGATTGCGGTAACATCGGATACAAACTTGTTCAGCGTCTCGGCGGAGCAGAGGCTTACGGTCCCATGCTTCAGGGTATTGCAAAGCCCGTTAACGATCTTTCCCGCGGATGTTCCTGGGAAGACATCGTGGGTGTTGTAGCACTTACCGCTGTTCAGGCTCAGATTTCTCAGTAATAAAATGCCGGGTATGATCATAAGGTCATGCTCGGCTTAGTAAATATCAGGAGAATATATACTATGAAAATTCTTGTTATTAACTGTGGTTCATCATCACTTAAGTATCAGCTTATCGATTCCGAAACCGAGCAGTGGCTTGCCAAGGGACTTTGCGAGAGAATCGGAATCGACGGACGTATCGTCTATACTCCCGCCGGCGGCGAAAAAGAAATCGAAGAAAGCCCCATGCCCGATCATACCAATGCCATCAAACTGGTTCTTCAGTATCTTACCAACGACAAGACCGGTGTTCTTAAGAGCCTTGACGAGATCGGTGCTGTAGGGCACAGAATCGTACACGGCGGAGAGAAGTTTGCCTCATCCGTTGTAATTAACGACGAAGTTATCAAAGCAATCGAAGAGTGCAACGATCTTGCACCTCTTCACAATCCTGCTAACCTTATCGGTATCGATGCGTGCAGAAAGCTTATGCCCACAACTCCCATGGTTGCAGTATTTGATACCGCATTCCATCAGACCATGCCCGAGAAGGCTTATCTTTACGGACTTCCCAATTCATATTATGAGAAGTACAAGATCCGTCGTTACGGATTCCACGGAACCTCTCACTCATATGTGTCCAAGAGATGTGCTGACATTCTCGGCAAGAAATATGAAGATCTTAAGATCATTGTTTGTCACCTCGGAAACGGAGCTTCCGTATCTGCAGTTAAGCACGGAAAGTGCGTAGATACTTCAATGGGACTTACCCCTCTTGAAGGACTTATCATGGGAACCAGATCCGGAGACATCGATCCCGCGATCCTTGAGTTCATCGCCAAGAAAGAAAACCTCGACATCGCAGGGGTTATGAATATCCTTAACAAGAAGTCCGGTGTTTACGGAATGAGCGGAGATCTTTCATCCGATTTCAGAGATCTTGAGGATGCTCATTATGCTGGAAACAAGCTTGCTACCCAGGCTCTTGAAGCATTCTGCTACAGAACCGCTAAGTATGTCGGAGCATATGTTGCAGCTATGAACGGTGTTGACGCTATCTGCTTTACCGCAGGTATCGGTGAGAATGCCGGCATCGTAAGAAGCATGGTATGCGAATATCTCGGATATCTCGGAATCACCGTTGATGAAGAGAAGAACAAGATCAGAGGAGAGGAAGTGATCTTCTCAACTCCAGATTCCAAGGTTAAGACTCTCATTATCCCTACCAATGAGGAGCTTGCAATCGCAAGAGAGACTGTTGCACTTGTAAAATAAAAAATGTCTTGACATCATCGCTTTATTGTAATAAAGTGAATAAAAATTCATATTAAACCGTTGAAGCGGAAATAAAGACTTGATATGAACCTACAGAGAGACCGGATGCTGAGAAAGGTCGGTAAACTGCTTGTCAAATGGGCCGCTAAGGGCGCAGGGAAAAGGCTTATAGCCTGAG
>JAEEGL015709016.1_pt1 | contig 12487 bp, 8 predicted proteins | sample 9134231 | NCBI WGS metagenome assembly JAEEGL01 (sample SAMN16246548, study PRJNA631951) | gut metagenome | biome: gut microbiome; feature: rumen; material: fiber-attached | host: Bos | place: Iran: Karaj | collected 2018-10
AACAAGATTAAAGAATTTAGATGCTCCTAAACATATAAAAAATAGAATAGAAGAAGAAATTAATCGTTATAAATTATGTAATGCTAATTCTCCAGAAGTAGGTATCTTAAGAAATTATTTAGATACATTACTGTCACTTCCTTGGAATACAAGTACTAAAGATAATACTGATATTAAAAGTATTAAAGAAATATTAGAGAATAGTCATTATGGACTTGATAGTGCCAAAGAAAGAGTAATTGAGTATATTGCTACAAAGAAATATACAAAGAGTAAGAATAGTCCTATTATTTGTTTAGTTGGTCCACCTGGTGTAGGTAAAACATCACTCGCAAAAGCTATTAGTTTAGCGTTAAAAAGAAAATGTGTAAAAATATCAGTTGGTGGTATTAATGATGAAGCAGAAATAACAGGACATAGACGTGCATATGTAGGTGCAGCGCCAGGTAAGATAATTACTGGTCTTCGTAAAGTCGGAGTTAATAATCCTGTTTTTATTATCGATGAAATTGATAAAATGACGAAAGATATTAAGGGTGATCCTGCATCAAGTCTTTTGGAAGTACTTGATAAAGAACAAAATGATAAATTTATAGATCACTTTGTAGAAGAAGAATTTGATCTTTCTAAAATTATGTTTATTTTGACTGCAAACTATATTGATAAAATACCTAATGAACTAAAAGATAGATTAGAAATAATTGAACTTACTAGTTATACTTTACTTGAAAAAGTTAATATTACTGAAAATTATTTGCTTCCAAATTTGTCAAAAGAATATAATGTTGATCTTAAAGAATTTAATATTCAGAATGATACAGTTCTAAAAATAATTAACAATTACACTCGTGAAAGTGGTGTTCGTGAACTAGAGAGATTAATAAGAAAATTATTTAGAAAATTTATCTATAATAAAATGATGAATGATGAAATAATTGATGTTAATGATTGCGTTAAATACCTTGGTCCTATTAAATATCCTCAAGAAGAGAATTATGATAATGGAATAGGTATGGTAAATGGCTTATCTTATAATCCACTTGGAGGGCAACTTGTTAAAGTAGAGTCAGCCATGTATCCTGGAAGTGGAAGAATTACAGGATCATCATCTTTGGGTGAAATGGTTAAGAGTTCTATGAACCTTGCTTTAATCTATTTAAAGAGTCATTGTAAAGAATTTAATATTGATTTTGATTTATTTAAGAATAATGATTTTTATCTTAATTTTCCTAATTTAACTTTAAAGAAAGATGGACCTTCAGCAGGTATTAATATTGTTACATCACTACTTAGTTTAATTAAAGGTATTAAGATTCCTAAGAATATATCAATGACAGGAGAGATAACATTATCTGGTAAAATACTTCGTGTAGGGGGGTTAAAAGAAAAACTTACAGTAGCTTTATCTAATAACATTGATACACTTTATTTACCTCTTGATAATAAGAATGATACTATTGATTTTGATGGTGAATACAAAGATAAATTAAAAATAATTTTTGTTGATAATTATATTGATGTTTTTAAAAAACTATTTAAAAAGTAACTATTATTTAATAGTTATTTTTTTATTAAAATATGATATTATATTAATAGGTGAATTTATGAAGAATAAAATAATATTTATTATCTTTTTATTTTTTATTTGTATAAATGTTCGTGCCTTAACTTGTGAATATAAAGTTGATAAAAACAAGATTGGTTTAATAATTACGGTTACGGCAACAGATAAGTATCCTAGTGTACAACTATCTGGTGGTGTATATATTTCACCTGGAACTACTAATCAGATAGGTACTTTATCTTCTTTGAATAATAATAGTGCTTGTCCTCAAAAAGTATATTATGCATGCAACATGAATACGCATTTTTGTAAATTAAATAGTTATTATTTTACTGATAATAATGCTACTTTATATGGCGTATTAGAACTTCGTACAAATGGCTCATCAACAGGAACAGGTACAGCAACTGTAGGATCCGTTATTAGTGATTTTAAAAACGGTAATAGTTGTGGGGCTTTAACAGGGCTTAGTGATTTAATTGAAACATATGTTAAAATGCCGTTAATTGTAGTTGCTTTAGTAATATTCTTAGTAATGACAACACTAGAGTATGCTAAGGTAGTAACAAGTGAAGATGGATCTCCTAAGAAAGCTAATGAGAGAACATTAAAAAGAGCTCTTGCAATGGTTATTCTTGGATTATCACCAATGATAATTCAACTCTTAATTAGACTAGCTCAAATACCAATGAGTTGCTAAATATTAAAAACAGTTATATAATTTATAGATTGTGAAGGATGATTATGAAAACAAGAATTATTAGTGCTATTGTTATGATAGCTTTGTTTATACCATTATTAATAATTGGAAAAATACCTTATTTGGTAATGACAACAATACTTGCTGTTATGGGGATGTGGGAATTAATGAGGTTAGAGAAAATTCCTATGGTATTTAAAATACTAAGTTATTTAGTGTGTATTTTTTTAATTATTAGTTCATATGTAATTAAGGACTTTAATCCTTTTAATTACTATATAATGATTGGATTATTCCTTTTATATAGTTCATTAATGATTATTAATAATGATATTAAAGAATTTAGTTATAAAGATAGTTTATGGATATTAATATGTACTTTAATGTTAGGATTTATGTTTAAGAATTTTGTTGATGTTAGATATATTGGTATGAATGAAGTAATCTATTTATTCTTAATTAGTACAATGACAGATACTTTTGCATTATTTAGTGGTAAATTATTTGGTAAACATAAATTAACAAAGATATCTCCTAATAAGACAGTAGAAGGAAGCATTGGTGGTAGTATATTAGGTACTATAATACCTATTGTATTCTTAATTATTATTGGGAAAGAAATTACAATGACAATTGTTGTTGAAACATTTTTATTAACAATAATAGGGCAAATAGGAGACTTGTATTTCTCAAGTATAAAAAGGCATTATGATGTAAAAGATTTTAGTAATTTAATACCTGGTCATGGGGGAATACTTGATAGACTTGACAGTATTTTATTTATTATGAGTGCATATATTGTTATGATAAATATTATTTAGGAGGCAATATGTTATTATCAATTTTATATTTTGTATTAATATTAGGAATAATTGTTTTAGTTCATGAATTTGGACATTTCTTTTTTGCTAAATTATTTGGGGTTTATGTATATGAATTCTCTATTGGTATGGGACCTAAATTATTTGGTAAAAAAAGTAAAAATGGTGAGACTGAATATTGTATTAGAGCAATACCAATAGGTGGTTTTGTACAACTTGCAGGAGAAGGAAATGAAGAGGATAAAAAGATTCCTAAGAAGAGACTATTACAGTCTAAACCTGCATGGCAAAGATTATTAATTATGTTCTTTGGAGCAGGAAATAACTTTATTTTAGCTCTTGTAGTATTATTCTTTTTAGGACTTTTTGTAGGATGTCCTAGTAATACTAATATCGTATCAACGGTAGCAACTGAATCACCTGCAGAAATTGCTGGATTAAGAGAAGGAGACTATATTATTAACATAGATGGTAATAAAGTTTCTAATCTTGATGATTTGCAATTATATTTAACGATTGCAACTAATAGAGTAGCAGAAGAACGTAAAAAAGATATTAATGATTTGGGTAATGTTGAAGTAAAAGAAGAGACTAAATCTCAAAGGTATACTTTTGATGTTACATTAAAACGTGGTAATGAAGAAATTAAAACTTCTATTGAACCATTAGATGAAAAAACTGCTGAAAAAGTAGGTTATACGGTTGGAATTGGTTTTGATAATAAAGTATCTCATGGATTCTTTGCAGCTATTAAATATAGTTTTACAAAAACAGGATCTTTAATTAAACAAATGTTTATGACGATTAAAGAATTATTTAAAGGAAGTATTGGTGTTAGTAATTTATCTGGACCGGTAGGCATATTACGTACTGTAAATGATACAAAATCATCTGGATTTATTAACTTGATATACTTACTTGCTTTATTATCTCTTAACGTTGGATTTATTAATTTAATACCATTCCCAGCTTTTGATGGTGGAAGAATATTATTCCTTGGAATAGAGAAAATAATAGGTAAACCAATTAAACCAGAAGTAGAGAATATGATTAACAATATTGGATTTTTTATTTTACTTGGTTTAGTTGCTTTAGTAACCCTTGGTGATATAAGAACATGGATAGGTAAATAGCCTATCCTTTTTTCTTTACATTTGACACTTTTTGTAGTATAATATGCAGTTAAAGAAAGGGGATTTCCACTATTTAATTGACTGTAAATATTTATAATGATATATTAAAAATAGAAGTGGGAGAGTTTTATGACAGAGACTGAATTAGAAAGATTAAGAAATGAATTAGCAAATAGATATCGTGATTTTCAAAAAGAAAATGCTGTATTAGAAAAACAAGCTAAAAAACGTGATGGTTTCTTTAGAGGAGATAAGAGAAGAGCTCAAGCTGTAGAAAAACAAAAAGCTTTACAAGAATTAATGGCTGCTACAGAAAATTTCCAAAAAACAATTGAAAGAGGATCTACGGCAACAGTAGAAGAACAAGAAAATGCTTATAAAGAATTAAAGAAATTAGAAGATAAGTATAATTTTAAGGGGACAAACTCAAAGTTTAATATTAATCGTCCTTTATATAATACTTTAATAGCTCATCATAATAGAAGTGTTAAACAAAATGTTGAGCATCCAGTTTTGGCATTTATTAAAAAATCTGCTATTGCTTTAATACCATTTGCTGCTGTCGCAATATTACCAGCAATAGGATTAGGTGCAATAGGTGGAGCACTTGCAACACCACTTGCGTGGGCAGGAGTTGCTTTAGCTGGTAGATCAGTTGTTCATGCTGTTCAAGGAATTGCAAGAAAAACTGTACTTAGAAATGTTAAGAAATCAAATCCAGGTGCTACATATGATAGTATTTATCCTACACAAAGTAATGTTAAGGGATTTTTCCGTACACTTGGTTACAATAGATCAATTAAGAAAACTGCAGGTAATATGTTCTCTTCATTAAATGAAATGAATGAATTTAAGAACTTTAAAGGAACAGCATTTGCTCCAGTAAGAAGTGATTCAGCAGATGATACAAAAGATGACGATAAGGACAAAGATAAAGAAAAAGAAAAAGAGAAAGAAAAAGCAAAATCAATGGAACCAACTGTTGAAGAATTCTTTACAAGAGTTGCTGCTACAGATTTATCTGATTTAGAAACATTAAAGAAATTAAATAATGAATTAGCTGAATTATTAAAATATGCAACTGAAGTTAATAAAGAAAGATTAATTTTAACTGTTAAATATTTCAAAATAGCTAAAGCATTACACGATAAGAAAACTGATGCTGAATTTGGAAGACTTGTTAAAGATTTGTTAAATGTTGTGCCTGAAAATGGTGAAAAATACGAAGAATTAAGATCAAAATATGAATCTAATATAAGAGCATTATGCCTTGCATTAGGATATGATGCTGACTTTATAAAGAGTACTTTTGGTGAAGAAAAAGGTAAAGGAACATCAGGTGGACCAGCACCAGGATCAACTAGAGATCCAGATCCAGCACCAAAACCAGTAGGGGGAGATCCAGATAAAAAAGATCCAGATCCAGCACCTACATATGATGATGAAGAGTCTTATGCTAGAACTCCAGAATTAATGATGTTATTAAATGATTTAAGAAACTTCAATACATCTAAATTTACAGCTCAAAATTATAATTTAGCAAATAGAATTATTGCTAAAGTAGATGGAGCAAAACGTATTCATCCTAAGGATTTCCATCTTGATAGTGATGATGAAATGAAATTAGCTGAAATTAGAAGTGTTGCTGATGCTTATGAATCTAAGTCTAGATTATTAGAAAAATTAAGTGTTTGTGAAGCTGCTATGAATGCAAAAGCATTCTATAAAGAGGCATTCGAAGATTGTATCAAAGAATTCTATACTATTGTTTCACATACTAATTTTGTAATGAATAGAGTAAAGACATCTGGCGTTATTATGGATGACTATGGTGGCTTTGCATTTGATATGGGTCCTAGAAAGACTGCTGTTAGTATTGCAGAAGAAAAGAAATTATTAACAGAAGAAGATTACAAACGTGTAAAGAATGTATTACAATATTACAAAAAATATAGTTCATTAACTAGAACATCTGGTTTTGCAGAACATGCTGTTAATGAAGAGGAATATTCAGGAAGAAGTAGATAAAAAAGATGAATTTATTCATCTTTTTTTGTCTATATTGTTGACAGTTTTACACAATTGTATTAGTGTATACATATTGCACTAGTAAATTAACAAAAAATGTTTATTTTATCTAGTATAGTGTGATATACTTATTATAGTATAGTGTATAATAAATAATATTATATTTATATAATATTATATTTCATATAAAAACTACAAAGGAGTAAGGTTATGTTCTGGTACATGATATTGTCAAAAATCGATGAAATCTTCTTTAGCCTTGTTAGGGATTGTTTCAAGATAGTATTGTATCTAGCCGATGTTGAAATCTTTAGTGAATCTGTAATTAAAGATTTCTCAAATCGTGTATACATGTTATTGGCCGTTATAATGTTTTTCAAGATAGCTGTATCAACAATTCAATACTTGGTTGACCCAGACAAACTTGATGACAAAGGTAGTGGTGTAGGTGCTATATTAAAAAATTCAGCAATAGCGATTATTTTATTAGTAGTCGTCCCAGAAGTATTTAAATTTGCAAGAGCGGCCCAAACGGATCTTGCTTCATATATCCCAGCAATTATTATGGGTGATGAATATGGTTCGACTTCGGGACAATCGAATGTTCAAAGAGTAACAAAAGAAGCAAACAATATGACCTCGACGGTTATGAAAGTCTTCTATACTCCGAAGGCAAACAAATCAGATTTTAAACGCGGTAAAGAAATTAAATTGGAAACATTTAGAGAACAGGTCATGTATGATGGTTGTGAGAGATTTAGTATCACTAACTTGGGAGCATATTTCTCAACTGAGAGTTGTTCATGGAATTATGTAATTATCTTGCCGGTTGTTGTGGCAGGTTTAATGATCTTCGTTCTCATATCGATGGCTATTGATATAGCGATACGTGCTATTAAATTTGCCTTACTTGAAATACTTGCGCCTATTCCAATTGTTAGTTACATTGATAAAGGTGGTAAAGGAGCCTTTGAGTCTTGGTTAAATGAAGTTAAAAATGTTTACTTAGATTTATTCATTCGAATAGCGGTTGTTTATTTCATAATTTTCCTTATTGATAAAGTTGTTAATGACTTTAATGGTGGAATTATGTTTAAACATATGGATGGTGAAACAGTATTCGTTAAAGGATTAGTATTAATCTTCATCATCATTGGTTTATTGCTGTTTGGAAAAGAAGCACCTAAATATCTATGTGATGCTTTAGGTATTAAAGGATCTGACAATATTGGAGCTATGTTCAAACGTGCTGGTGGCTTGCTTGGAGCAGCTACAAGTGGTTTAACTGCTGGTTATGGTAACTTAGCAAATGCTAGAGGATCTCTTGCTAAAAAGTGGGGAGATTTATCAACTGGTCAAAAAATAAGAGAATCATTAAAAGCCGCAGCTTCCGCTGGTGCTGGTATGACGTCAGGTATGTATCGTGGTACAAGATCTGCTTTATCTGGTAAAAGTTTAAGAGAGTCATTTAATACAGGTCATCGTGGTGCAACAACGGCTAGACAAAATAGAGAGCTTGATAGATTAAATGATATTCATTTTGGAGATAGAATGAAAGCTCGTTATCAAGACTTCTTAGGTTTAGATACAGATGAAAGTTTAGCAGAAGCAAAACAAAAAGCATATTCAACATTGCATTCAGATGTTGGTGCATTTAAAAAAGCTGTTATGGGTCGAATTGATAAAAATGCAGCAGTTGCTTTACGAACTGAAGTTAAAGCTAATAGTGCTCTTGACCAATTAGGACAAGCTTTAAATGCAGATAGAGCTGCTATTGCATCACTTTCTTCTGATAATCCATTAAGAGTAATTGCTGATAAATTTGAATTTGATGCAGCTAAGGGAGCTTGGAAATTAAAAGCTGGTGAAGTAATTGGATACCATGATTTGGAAGGTATTCGTGGTGCCGCTGAACAAGCTGGCTTAATTACTACAAGTGGTAGTATGGAAGCTATTAAAACTGTTGCTCAAAAAGAAATCTTTAGTGATTCAATGTCTGGAAAAGTTAGAGATCGTAGCGGTAACTTAATCGATGAAATGAACTTCGGAGACGAAGGTTATGTTGCAGATGGTAAAGTACGAAGCAAGAAAGCTCACTCTGATATTACAACAGCTGTTCAAAATGCAAGACAACATATGGCTGAAAATGCTGTTCCACTTAATGGTGGTAATTATGAAGAATTACAAGACTGGTTCGAAGGAAGATCTGGTCTACATCCTGGCGAAGACTTTGGAACATTGGATGATGCATATCAAAGAAAAAGCGAAGAATTATCTGCTCAAATGTCTAGAAGTTCAGCACATCTTGCTCGTGAATCTAATAAGCGAAGAGATGCTAATAAAGATAAGAAGTAGAATAAAATGGAGTGTGATATAAGTGAATACATATTTTATTCCTGCTAATACTAAAAGAGGTCAATTGATATTTAATATGTTTAAACCAATTGATTTAGCTATTGCTATTATTGGTGTTGTATCAACTATTCTTCTTTTAGTAATAGTGAATCAATTTAAAGATGTTAGTTGGGTGTTTAGTGTACTAGCTACAGTACCAGGACTTGTTGCTGTAGCCTTGGTATTTCCAATACCTAACTATCATAATGTCAGGGTTTTATTGGGAGATATAAAGGATTTTTATAATAATCCTCGTAGTTATAAATGGAGAGGTTGGTGTAGTTTATATGAGTCAACAAAAGGTAAGACCGCAGTCCGCAGGTAATACACAGGCAAGACCATCAAAACCATATACAGAAAATTGGGTTAATGTTCGTGGTATTAAAGATGGAATGATTTTCTTGAAAAATAGAGAATTAGTGTCTGGTGTTAAAATAGAACCAAGAAATATATTTATTCTTGAACAACAAAATCAAGATAATATCATTAATGCGTTAAAGAATTGTTATAATACTTTAAACTTTGAATGGTGGCTTGTAGTTGCTGATAAACCTGTTGATATATCAATTTATCAATCACAACTAGAATTATTATTAACTCAACAAACTGACCCAAGAAGAAGAAAGATTGTTTCTCAAGATATTGCTAAAGCAAAATTATTTATTGATAACCAAATAGTTGATATTGAATTTTATGTTTTATTTAAAGAAAAGAAACCAGAAATGGTTCAAGAGAAAATTCGTATGTTAGTAAATGGTTTTGCTGGTGCAGGATTATCTGCCAGTCAAACATCAAATGATGATTTAAGAGTTATTTTAGATAATTTCTTAAATGGGGGAGTTAGAACTGATTTTAGAACGGTGGTGGTTAGAAAATGAGTATCTTTGCTTCAGAAATAGCACCTAAGGGATTACAGTTTAACCCTAGTGATTTTGTTGTTAGTGATAAGTATGCAACAATATTAACGGTAATTTCATATCCATCATTTGTTAGTCCTGGTTATTTATCTGGATTAACTAGTATGACTGGTGTAAAAATAGTTATTAAACATATTCCTATTCCTTTTGATGTAATTAGGAAAATGTTAAATAAACAATTAGCTGATTTAAAAACAAAATATGAAGAAGAAAAAGATAGAACAAGACAAGAACAAATAAGACAAGATAATGAATCTATTGAAGCCTTTGTTCAACAATTAGTTGCTAATCAAGATTTAATTTTTGACTTTCAATTACATGTTTTAGTTTCAGCTGATACTAAAGAACAATTAGAATTACGTAAAACAAATGTTAAGAATTATTTAGATTCTATGGATTTACGTTCTAAAACACTTCGATTTGAACAAGAAACAATATTCAAATCAATGATGCCAATTTTCCCTAAACAGAAGATTGAAGAGAGAATTGGTACACCAATTCCATCAGTATCTGTTGCTGCAATGTATCCGTTTATCTTTGATTCTATCAAGGATCCAGGATTATCAAATTTAATTGGTATTGATGCATCAGGTGGTGTTATCCTATTTAACCAATTCTTATATAAAATTCGTAAAGAAAATAATAGAAATAATGCTAATATGGTTATTTTAGGTAGTACAGGATCAGGTAAAAGTACTGCTGCTAAATTATTAATGAGAGGTCATATTAGAAATAATTGCCAAATAGTTGCAATCGACCCAGAAAATGAACTTTATGATATGTGTCAATTATATGGTGGAGATTCAATTGATTTAGGTAAAGGTGGGGCTTATGGATTAATTAACCCACTAGAAATTGTCATGGATTTTGATGAAGAAGAAGCATTTGAAGGATTAGGTAGTACATTAATAACACAAAACTTAAATTCATTAAAAGCTTTCCTTCGTTATTATTATCCTGATATTGAAGATGATGTACTTACGTTATTTAGTGAAGTAGTACAAGATACTTATGCTAGATTTGGTATTAGAGTAGATACGAACTTCTTCAATATGACAAGTGAAGATTTTCCTACATTTAGTAATGTATATGAAACAGTAAGACATAGACTTACTGGTACAACAGAAAAAACACATGAACGTGATGTTCTTGAAAGATTGGAATTAAAATTACGTCCATTTACAAGAGAATTAAAATATTTATTTGATGGACATACTTCAATTCCAAGTAATTCTGACTTTATTGTATTTAATATTCGTGAACTAATGAATACAGATACTAATATTAGAAATGCTTTATTCTTTAATGTATTAAAATATGCATGGGGATTATGTCTTGATAGACGTCGTGATACTGTTTTAATGGTAGATGAAGCACATGTGCTTTTATCTGGTAATAATATTCTAGGTGCTAACTTCCTAGAACAAGTACAACGTCGTGCAAGAAAGTATAATACAGGTACAATTATTATTACACAACAACCTAGTGATTTTACAAATGAAGCTGTAATTACACAAGCTAAAGCTATTTTTGGTAATGCATCATATTATATGATTATGTTACTAAATAAACAATCTGTTGAAGATTTAGCTAAGTTGGTTGATTTGAATGATAATGAAAAAGATGTTATAAAGCGTTTCCAACAAGGACAAGCCTTATTTGTCTGTGGAAATAAACGTATGCAAATAGATGTTATTGTAACAGCAGAAGAGTTAGATTCATTTGGGGATAGAGGTGGATTATAAAAGTCTTATATAAGACTTTTTTCTAAAAAGGCAGGTGAGTAACTTGAAATTAAAAATGCGATTTGAAAAACAAGATATGCAAAAGTTTGGTTTATATGCTTTACTTTTATTTATTGTTGTTGTTCTTATTATGTCAAATCTTAAGAGTATATCTTCTGGTAATGGATTTGCTGGTCTTAGTTTTAGTGCTTTGGAACCATCTTCCTTACCTGGTACGTTGATTGTTTATGTATTTACTTTATTTGGTCTTGTTTGGAGTTGTAAAAGTTACTTCTTTGAATTTGATAAAGGATTTGGTTTTACAACTGAAAAGAAAATGGATGGATATAGTAAATGGTGTGATAAGAAAACTATGCAAGCTGAATTAAAACCAGTTGGAGCATCAGAATACAATAGCAAATATGCTGGTATTCCTTTAATAAATGATGGTAAAACTTTATGGGTTGATGATGGAGAATATCATAATTTAATTATTGGTTCTACTGGTTCAGGTAAAACTCAATGTATTATTTTTCCGTTAGTAGAAATACTTGCTAAGCATAATGAATCAATGGTAATTACTGACCCTAAGGGTGAAATATATCAATCTAAAGCAGCAATGCTTAAAAAAAGAGGATATAAAATAGTAGTTCTTAATTTCCGTTCACCTGGACAAGGTAATGCATGGAACCCTTTAACTATTCCATATAAATTATGGAAAGAAGGTAATCAAGATAAATCTTGTGAGTTATTGGATGACCTTGCTGCTAATATCCTATATGATGAAGGTAATAAAAATGCTGACCCATTCTGGGAAAAAACATCAGCTGGTTACTTTTCTGGTTTAGCTCTTGGTTTATTTGAGGATGCTAGTGAAGAACAAGTTAATATAAATAGTATTAGTTTAATGAGTACAGTAGGTGAAGAAAGATTTGGACCAAGCACTTACATTAAAGAATATTTTAATGCTAAAGATCCTAATAGTGCTGCTTATGTTAATGCATCAAGTACTATTATGTCACCTAATGAAACAAAAGGTAGTATCTTAGCAGTATTCAAAGAAAAGATTAAATTATTTGCATCTCGTGCAAATTTATCAGAGATGCTTTCACATAGTGATTTCTCTATTGCTGATATTGGTAGAAAGAAAACAGCAGTATTCATCGTTATTCAAGATGAAAAAAAGACATACCATTCTCTTGCAAC
>JAEEGL015952764.1_pt1 | contig 12487 bp, 12 predicted proteins | sample 9134231 | NCBI WGS metagenome assembly JAEEGL01 (sample SAMN16246548, study PRJNA631951) | gut metagenome | biome: gut microbiome; feature: rumen; material: fiber-attached | host: Bos | place: Iran: Karaj | collected 2018-10
GCACATGAGCCTGAGCGCCGCCTTGCTGACAAAGCGTGGGATTTTGTTGAAAAAGTTCATTGCATCCGTAGACGGGTCAATCTTTTCCGAGCGGCACTCGAAAATCTGATCGCGGATGATGTTGTGAATATCGTCGATGCTCATTTCGGGCTTTGAATGCACGATTGCGAGAGCTTCTGCGCCTGATTCGCTGAACGCCTTTTTAACGACAAACGCAGTGCTGACTTCGTTTCTCTGATAAAAATTGCGGTTTGCGATGAAACGGTTCATCTTTGGCTTTAGCGTGATGACCTTTAAAATAGTGGTTACAACGACCTGAAAGAGGTTGTATTTATACTCGTCTGCGCCGAGCCTTGAGTTCTTTTCTTCAAGATATTTATTGACCTGTGTGAGATCGAGTCTTTCGCTGATGAAGGCTTCGTTGTCGCAGCGGTTAGGATAGATAACTCCCGTTACGAAATGCAAGCTGTCGAGTTCGCGAAGGAGTCTGCCGTCCTTGCGGTCGCCGCGGCGCTTTTTGTATGGTTTGGTTTCTGTCATTTCTGTCTCCTTAAATTGAGTTCCTTTTATATTCTACCACAATAACGGCACAACCACACTCGTTTTCTGATGCGATTTCAAATTTACCGAAAAATACTTTATATAGCGTTGAACATATTTATAAATATGCTATAATATAATATATGAGTACATTTAATCAGATTAAATATCAAAACGAGTATAATAAAGATAACTACGACCGTATTACCATTATGGTTCCGAAAGGAACCAAGGTCATATTACAAATACTTGCAAAAAGACACAATTTAAGTCTCAACGCGTACATCAATAAACTATTGGAAGAAGAAATTCAACAAGATTAGAAGGGAAAGCTATGCTTAAAACAATATTTAACAACACAGCTAAGTATAAAAGCACTAACACTCCTGACGAGCAGAAAAAAAAGGGGCAATTCTTCACATCCTTAAACACGGTAAAATTCATGGGTCAGTGGTTTCAACCATCATCCCGAAGCGTTAAAATCCTTGATCCGGGGGCAGGAAACGGTAGTCTCGCAGCCGCTATTACGGAACATCTAGCCGAAAATAAATTGTGCGATAAAATCAGCATTACTTATGTTGAAAATGACGATAACGTGATACCGATTTTAAAACAAACGGCTAACAATATTATAGCTTATTGCGCAAAGCACAATATCAGGTGCAGCATCACTATTATAGAGAACAATTTTATTCTTACCGATATTAACGATTCATTTGATGTAGTCATTTGTAATCCACCATATAAAAAAATACGTAAAGACTCGACTGAATCCCAAAAAATGGCCAAATATGTTTATGGGCAGCCCAACATTTATGCCTTATTTATGGCAAAAAGCGTAGAACTTCTTAATGAAAATGGTTCGTTCATTTTTATCACGCCGCGTTCATGGACATCAGGAAATTACTTTTCGGTAGTTCGTTTATATTTATCCGAAAACCTTTCTTTTTCCAAGATACATATTTTTAGCGACAGGGACAAATCCTTTTCAGAAGAAACTGTTTTGCAAGAAACTATGATTCTGTTTGCGAAGAAAAAAAATGCGCAGCAGGAAACCATTACAATATCAGTGAGTAACGATGATCAGTTCGAGGATATAGAGTCTTTTGATATTGCAGCAGAAAATATAAAAAAAGTAGGGGAAGAAAATTATCTCCTAATCCCATCTACTTCTGAAGAAGCAAATCTTATCAGTGAAATGCGCGCTTTCCCGAACACATTTTTAAGTTTGGGATATATATTTAAGACAGGTCCAGTGGTTGAATTCCGTAATAAGGAGCAAATCAGTGCGTCAAAACGACCGGATTCCGTACCAATGTATAGAGCGTTAAATATTTTAGACGAAAATTTGGTTTTTCCGGTCATGACTTCTAAAGCTCAATATGTCTCATCCATCGCAACCAATTTGCTTATAAAAAACGAAAACACTGTTTTAATTAAGCGTCTTTCCGCTAAAGAAGAAGCCAAAAGAATACAATCTTGTATTTATTACCAACAAGGAGAAACGCCTTTTATTTCAATTGAAAATCATGTTAATTACGTAGCAAGAAAAGATGGCAAACCTCTTACATCTAAAGAGGTAGAATGGATTCAATCACTTCTTTCTTCAGACGAATATGATACATTCTTTAGATTATTAAATGGCAGCACTCAAGTTAATGCTAGTGACTTAAATTATTTACCTGTGAGGAGTATGGCAGTATGAAACAAAATGTTGAAAAATACAACTATGACGAGTTAAATGCGGCAAGAGATATTCTGCAATCAATAGGCATGCCCGTAGAATTATATCGGCCTCGAAGCGTAATGATATTTGCTTCGATTGCTCGTGTGAAAGGCGGGAAGTGGAACAGAGTCAGTGAAGAATATATAGGCACCCACGATATGATAGCCTACATAAATAAGAACTATCCTAATAAAGCCGGACTTGATAATAGTGATTACAGCGAAAACTCGCGGGAATCGTTCAGAAAAGAAACCATATACCCTTGGATTGAAGCAGGAATTTTAGAGCCAAAGCCGGGCTTGCCCACAAATGACAAAAATAATTCTTACAGATTCACTTCGGTTGCTGCAGGATTGTTTCGCCATTACGGGACGCCCGATTGGGAAGACCATCTAAATGCTTATTTAAAGAATCACATGACATATTCGGACTTGCAGAAACAAGCAAAGGACATTGATCTCGGATATGAAGTTGAATACAACGGACTTACTTTTCATCTCGGTCGTTCCTCGCATAATAAGCTACAAAAATTGATACTGGATAGGTTTGCACGGATTTTTTCTTCAAAAGCAGAATTATTATATATTGGCGACACTAAAGATAAAGCGCTTTGCAAAAACGATAAAAGAATGAAAGAATTAGGAATAGATGTTTTCGATAAAACTTCTAAGATTCCGGATATCGTTTTATATGACAATAATAAAAAGCGGTTAATTTTAATAGAGGCATACAGCAGTACCGGAGAGTTTACCATAGATAGGGTTAACAAAATAAAGGAATCACTTAATGTTTCTTCTGATACTGAAGTCGCCTTTGTTACCGCATTTTCAACCACAAAGAAAATGCTGCAAGTATATAAGCGAATAGCTTGGGATACCGATATTTGGGTAGCCGAAGATGAAACGCATATGACCCACAAAAATGGAGATCGCTTCATCGGAAGAAAGATTAATAATGAAGATAAAAAAGATGAGTAACGATTCATTACTACTTCTATAAGAGAGGAGAGGAGATAACATGAGCGAAATTGCTAAATGGAGAATGGTTGCAGGTCTTACCCAGAAGGAGATGAGCGATATTTTGAGATTCCGAAGCGCACGATCGAAAACTGGGAGCAAGGTAGCCGCGAACCGGCGCCCTGGGCAGAAAAGCTCATCGTTGCGGAGCTGAAACGCATGGTTTCAGCAAAAGAAGAATAGGCACAAACATCCAAAGGCTCGGCACACCACCGAGCCTTCTTCCTTTTCCACAAATGAAAAAACTCCCCTCTTGACTTTTCCGCAGCAACTTTTATACTAAATATATTGTCAGCGTTAGTTACCAAGTCGGGCAATTGGAGCCCGGAAAGAGGGGCTAACGCTGATTCTCTTTCATATCTGTAAACTCTTGAGCTTCATAACTTTCCTTTACGCCCGCGTTAACTCTTCCGGCACCGTAGAGGTTGTCTACATTGGCCGCGTAAAACTGCTCCGCCTTGTTCATTTCCTTCAAAGCCTTCTGCTTCTTCCGGCCACTCTTTGCCTGCGGAGTATTGACATTTTGCACAGAATCGGCTATATTTGAGTTAACAACAGGTTGGGAGCCGGGCAACCCGTCCACGGACGGCCCCGGTGAGAACTCCTTACCTGTTTTTATTTCGTCCAAATCAAGAACTTCGTGCATATAATATCTGTTTGACTTTTTGTCACGTTTTATAATAACACCGATAGGTTTTGCGGCATTTTCTATTCTTGCAGAGCCCACTATCAGTGCGGTATCATATCCTCTGCCTTTCCAATTCTGCTGCTCGCCTATGATTTTGCCTTTACGAATCACCTCCGGAACTGCCTCGAACGCTTTCGCTTTTTCTTCGGTCATTCCATGCGCAAAAGAATCTTTTATACCTCTTCGACTTATTAGCACATCGCCAATATCATCCCGCCTTACTTTGTTTCCTATGGCAGAAAAATAGTCAGCTACTTTTTCAATTAACCCTTCTCCCATATTGAACTGCGGATGTTCGATGATTGCCGCAGGCTCCATCTTTCTAATTTCTTCAATATGTTCCTCCACCGGCTTCCAAGTATCAGGTTTTTCTTTTCTCCTGTTTGACTCCTCGGCCAGCTCTCGGAGCAGCTTCTCCCTTTCCTCTTCAGAGATGTCCTTATTGGTGGCGATATACTCCTTCTTTTTCTCCTGAAGGATATCAAAAGCCTCTTCATCCGTAACCGCCCTTCCCAGCCTCTCGGACAAATCTTTTGCAAACTTCTTTACTGCAGGAGTTGCTATCTCGATAGCTCCGCCCAGCACTAAATCCATTCCGGTAAACTCTTCAAGTGAATTTCACGGTTTGAGTCGTGAGTTCAGCCACAGCTCCGTTAATGTTGGGTACAATCTACCCTTGACATTTTCCTTCACGGCAGGTATATTGAAAATAGAATCGGTATCCGCTACCAAGCCGGACAAAGTGAGTTCGGAAAGAGGGGTTGGTACTGATTTTTCTTGATTTTCACAGTTTTTGTGCTATTTTTGAGTTAGAAGCAATTGTAGAAGACGTTTCGGACGTTAAGGTGCGGGGCATTTGCCATGGTAAAGCCGTCTATGGTGCTTCTTTTTATATTTTTCGAGCAAAATCAAAGCCCCCTGAGAACATTGAAAAAAACAGTGTTTCCAAGGGGTTTTACTTTGGTATCCCCGGGCGGAATCGAACCGCCAACTACGCTTTAGGAGAGCGCTGTTATATCCATTTAACTACGGAGACATATGGATTTTGCAAGAGCTATAAAATGCGGCTGCGAAATGCCGACAAAAGCATTATACCACAGCCGCAGATTTTCATCAAACTTAAATTTCCGCTCCGGCCGGGCGTCGCACCCCATTAGAGGAAGCTGCGAATCAGCATGAGCAGGAGATTGTTGTCATATAAATAGTGTGCAAAGTAAGAGCCCTGCATGGTTTCATAGAAGGCCTGAACCTTGTCCGGCGCAAACATGTTTGCGGCAGGAATTGCGATTGCAAGGAGCAGGAATACGATGATGAGGCCCTTGATTGCACCCATGAGAAGGCCGAGCAGGCGGTCAACAGCACCGATGAAGCTGCCGTCATCGTCACGCTTGCGATCAAAGAACCCGATGATGAGTGCGAGGAGAATTTTTACTGCCAAAACGATTGCGGCAAAACACAGAATTCCGAATACGGTGTTTGCCATATTCTCCGAAAGCTGCGTCGTAACCTTTGTTCCGGCAGAGCTTAGTACATCCGTCAGCACCTTTGGCAGCATCTCAAGACTTGCAATTGCATTTGAAAGCGACTCGCCGAACTTCATCGCGATTTTGTCGTAGATGCCGTCATAGATTTTGGTGTGCTCACGCAGGAACTCCCCGAGAGGCTCGGACCAGATATAGGCGGCAACAACCGCTAAAATCCAGTCAATCGTCCTAAGGAACGAATGGGCAAAGCCCTTGAAGTAGCCGATTATGACGAAAAGCAGTATCAGTGCGGCTACTATAATGTCAAAGATCATGTTTTTTAACCTCCGTATCTCTCTTTTATTATCAATACCCCGATAACTTATTTTACTTTTTTTACGCCGTTTTTTCAAGTGGTGCGTGCGAGGCGCAAAAAATTAAAAGCCGAATCGCCGACAGGCTTCCCTTGCCCTGTGTCGGTAATCCGGCTTAAAAAGTAATCGATGTTTTGCTATACGGGTTCGTAGCCACCGGTAACGCCGTGCTTTACGCGGTCGTGCTCTTCGGCACGCTTTGCGTCGTTCCAGTTGTCCATAGTTCCCACAAGATAGCCTGTGATACGGCGGATGCGCTCGAACGGCACATCTTCAAACTTGTAAGTAAGATTTACATAGTCACCGTCTGCCTCTATGTTCAGCTTTGAAATCTTGCGGCCTGTCTTTTTGGTTACATAATCGACATACTGCTTTCTTTCCTCGAACGGGATTTCAGAATCTCCCGAGGCAGTCACCTCTACATTGTATATGTAATTTTCCATTTTAGAAAACGCCTCCTACACTTTCTGCATTCTTTGCAAAATTTAATTCTTATCTATGTTCTACCACATATTGTGGTGTTTTTAAAGCATTTTTGCAAAAAAACACTAAATATTTTTAAAAACATATCGCGTTCCTGCTCTTTTTTGCTTTTTTGCTTAGGGCATTTCTGCTGTAAAACCCGGGCAGAAGCCTAGTCGAGCTCTGCCTTTCCTGTGTAGAGACGGTAGTATTTACCCTTTTCTGCCATCAGCTCCTCGTGAGTGCCGCGCTCGATGATGCGGCCGCCCTCAAGAACCATAATCACGTTTGCGTTACGGACGGTGGAGAGTCTGTGCGCAATTACGAAAACGGTACGTCCTTCCATGAGACCGTCCATACCGCGCTGCACGATGGACTCGGTACGCGTATCGATTGAAGATGTCGCCTCGTCGAGGATCATTACAGGCGGATTCTCCACAGCCGCGCGGGCGATTGAAATAAGCTGCCTTTGGCCCTGCGAAAGTCCGGAGCCGTCGCCCGAAAGCACGGTATCGTAGCCCTGCGGAAGCAGACGGATAAAGCTGTCGGCATTTGCAAGCTTAGCCGCGGCGATGCATTCCGCGTCGGTCGCATCAGGCCTGCCGTAGCGGATGTTTTCCATTACGGTGCCCGTGAAAAGGTTTACCTCCTGGAGCACCATTCCGAGCGAGTGGCGCAAATCGTCCTTCTTTATATCGCGAATGTCGATACCGTCATATGTGATGGTACCGTTTTGTATCTCGTAAAAACGGTTGATGAGGTTCGTAATGGTGGTCTTGCCCGCACCGGTAGGACCGACGAAGGCCACCTTCTGGCCCGGCTTTGCGTAGAGCGTCATATCGCTTAAAACCTGCTTGTCCGGGATGTAGCCAAAGTCCACATTCTTAAGTATCACATGGCCGCGAAGCGGGACAAGCTCGTAGCCCGTGCCACCCTCCGCTTTAGCAGGCTTCTTCCACGCCCATGAGCCGGTGCTACGCGCCGATTCGGTAAGTGTGCCGTCTGCGTTTTCCGTCACGCTTACAAGCGTAACCCCGCCTTCGTCGATTTCAGGCTCTTCATCGAGCAGGCGGAAGATTCTCTCCGCGCCGGCGAAGGCCATAACGATGGAGTTTATCTGCTGCGAAACCTGCGAAATAGGCATGATGAAGTTACGCGAAAGCTGCAGGAAGGCCGCGATTGTGCCGAGAGTCAGCGCTCCGAAGCCCGTAAGAGAGAGGTTCGTTGCACCTGCAATCGCCAGCGCGCCGCCGAAGATTGCAATCAGCACGTACAAAAGATACCCCATATTTCCCATAATAGGCATCAGGATATTGGCATAGCGGTTTGCGCTCGCCATATTGCCGCGAAGCTCTTCGTTGAGCTCATCAAAGCCCGCCTTTGTTTCCTCTTCATGGCAGAAAACCTTGATAACCTTTTGGCCGTTTATCATTTCCTCGACATAGCCGTTGACCTTGCCGACGGATTCCTGCTGCTTTTTGAAGTACATGCCGGACATGCCGCCAACCTTGCCGATGATGCGGAACATCAGAAACGCAAACACCAGGGCGAACAGCGTCATCCAAACCGAGAGGTAGAGCATCGACGCCAGCACGCAAACAAGTGTAAGCGCGGATGCAAGCATCTGCGGAATTGCCTGCGAAATAAGCTGACGGAGAGTATCGGTGTCGTTTGTGTAATGCGACATAACATCGCCGTGCGAGTTCGTGTCAAAATACGAAATCGGCAGCTCCTGCATGTGCTCAAACATCTCGTTTCGAACATCGCGAAGGATGCCCTGCGACACCGTTACCATCAGGTAGTTCATAAGGAACGCCGCGATTACACCCGCCGAAAGGATGGCCGCGATTACGGTCAGCATGTGCACAAGTCCCGAGAAATCAGGCACTGCCTCAAGAAGCAGCGGTGCGATGTAGTCGTCAATCAGGCTCTTTATAAAGAGCGATGAAACCGCCGAGCTTGCCGCGCTGATGAAGATACATGCGCAGACAATTGTAAGGCGGAGCTTATACTTTTTGAAATATGAAAGGATGCGGCGGAAGGTTTCTTTTCCGTTTATCATGCCCTTCATCCCCTTGATTGCGGACTTTCCGAGGTTCTGGTCACGTCTACTCATCGCCGATTCCTCCCTTCGTCTGAGATTCAAAGATTTCTCTGTAAATCTCGCATTTTTCAAGGAGCTCGTCGTGCGTTCCCACCGCATTTATGCAGCCGTCATCCATTACGATGATGCGGTCCGCATCCTGCACGGAGGAAATTCTCTGCGCGATGATGAGCTTTGTCGTATTCGGAATCTCTTCGCGGAAGGCCTTGCGAATCAGTGCATCGGTTCCCGTGTCAACCGCCGACGTGGAGTCATCCAAAATCAGGATTTTAGGCTTGCGAAGCAGAGCTCTTGCGATGGTGAGGCGCTGCTTCTGCCCGCCGGAAACGTTTGTGCCGCCCTGCTCTATAGGGGTGTCCACGCCCTGCGGCATCCTGCTTACAAACTCCTCTGCCTGTGCAAGCTCGCAGGCACGACGAATTTCTTCATCGGTGGCATTTGCATCACCCCAAAGGAGGTTACTGCGCACCGTACCGGAGAAGAGTTCGTTTTTCTGGAGAACCATTGCAACTTCGCTGCGCAGGGACTCGATATCGTACTCGCGCACATCGCGTCCGCCCACTTCGACCGAGCCACCGGTCACGTCGTAAAGACGCGGGATCAGCTGCACAAACGAGGACTTACCGGAGCCTGTACCTCCGATGATTCCAATGGTTTCACCACTTTCTATATTGACGGTTATGTTTCTGAGCGCCAGCTTGTTTTCGTCGTCATAGTACGAAAAAGCCACATTTTTGAAGCTGATTGAGCCGTCCGGGATTTCGAAAACCGGATTTTCGCCGTTTGTAAGTGTGGATTTTTCATCGAGGAGCTCGCAGATACGGTCCGCAGAGGTTTTCGCGATGGTTACCATTACAAAAATCATGGAGATAAACATAAGCGCCATCATGATCTGCACAACGTAAGAGAGCATGCTCATCAGCTGGCCGGTGGACATTCCCATAACAGGGTCGCCGCCGCTTGCAACGATGGCGCGCGCACCGAACCACGAAATGAAGAGCAGGCTGAAATATACGCATGCCTGCATTACCGGCAGGTTATATGCAATGTTCTTTTCGGCGCGGCTTCCAAGCTTAAAAATTGTTTCGGAGGTGTCTTTGAACCTCTTTATTTCACTGTTTTCCTGAACGAAAATCTTTACCACGCGGATGCCGTGCAGGTTCTCGCCGACACGGTTGTTGAGTCCGTCATAGGTTTTGAACATTTTCTCGAAAACAGGGAAGGTTTTCTTCATTATGATTGCAAGCGCGATTGCCATAAACGGCACTGTCGCAAGGAAAACCATTGCGAGCTTTGCGTTGATGGTAAAAGCCGCCGCAAGAGAGAATATCAGCATGAGCGGTGCTCTGGCCGCTCCGCGGATGATCATCTGGAAGGCCATCTGGACATTGCTGATGTCTGTGGTGAGGCGGGTTATAATGCTGCCCGTGCTGAACTTGTCAATGTTTGCAAACGAAAATGTCTGCACGTTGTAGAACATATCGCGGCGCAGATTTTTTGCAAAGCCTGCGGAAGCGTTTGCCGCCGTCATTCCGGCCCCAACTCCTCCCGCGAGGGATATGACGGCCGCGAGAAGCAGGATGATTCCGTACTTCCGGATTGCGTTCATGTCGCCGCTGTCTATGCCGTAGTCTATGAGCTTTGCCATAATAAGAGGAATGAGCACCTCAAATGCGCATTCCACCGCCACCAGAATCGGCGTTATTATGGCGTCTTTTTTATATTCGCGAATGCACTTCGCGAGTCGTAAAATCATATTTTCAACACCTTCCTAAATAGTATTATTCATCGTAACAAAATTGTCTTTCTCCAAAAAGCCTTCCCCTCGAGGGGAAGGTGGCGCGATAGCGCCGGATGAGGTGTCAGAACCCCCTATATCCGACGGCCCTGCCGTCCTCAATTATGATGGAATAGCCATGGCCCGGGTCAGGAATCCAGCCGTACATATTAAGATCCTTTTCCGGGAATAGCTGCATCATGAGGCAGCCGATAACGCCGCCGTGGCAGGCTATTACCGAATGTGCCGGCAGCTTGCTGTGGCGGTGGGAAAGCTCTTTAATTTGGTGGTAGCCGAAAAGCTTGTCCCAGCCGGCGCTTACGCGATCTCTAAACGCGCGGAAGGATTCGCCCTGCGGCGGTGCAGCGTTTTCATCCTCGACCGAGATCCATGCGTCGTATATCGGGTTACCCTTAAGCTCGTCGTGGCTCTTGCCTTCGAATATGCCAAAGCGCAGCTCTTTAAGCTCCGGGATGGTACCGTGCGGCACACCTCCGTAAATTATGAAGAGCGTCTGCTCTGCGCGAAGCATGCCGGAGGTGTAAAAGTCCGGTGCTGCGATTTCGCCGTTTTCATCGGGCTCCGTGCTCTCCGCTATATCCTGGCAAGGGTAGATTCCCTTTTTTGTAAGCTCTGCCAGCTGGTCAACGCCCGCAGGCGAGAGCGGAATGTCAATTCCTCCGTACATCCACTTCTTTTCCGTGCCCTCGGTGTTGCCGTGGCGGATTAAGTGTATTTCTGAAATTATTTTTTCGTTTGGGTTGTTTTGCATTTGTTTTCCCCTTTTGGTTTTTTATTTTTGCTTGAGGACCTGCGGGATGCCGCAGAAAACTCGCGTGACGGTTTCGGCTTCGCCGGCCAGGTAAGCCATTACGCGGCCGTTTGCCTCGCGCCATGCGCGCTCCTTTGTGTCAATAGGGACTACTCCCTGAGAGATATCTTCGATTATTATAATGCGCTCGCGCAAAAGATTAATGTTCTTTTTTACATATTCAACCGGATCGCGCCCCGCATCGATAAGCGCATAAACCATGCGCTCGAGGTGGTCTATGATAAGCGGTGCCCCGGGAGCTGTGCCGCCCGCTGCCTTTTCGGCTTTGGCGATCTCTCCCGCGGGGTCGAGTGCCGCAAGGCATTCCTCCGGCGTAGCGCAGCTTCGGATGTCCGGGCAGATGTAGACGAGGGTGCCGGTGGTGCATGCTTGACCCTTGGCGCCGGATTGGTCGATGGTTCCCGGTGCGCCGCCCTTGGTGGCAGCATCGTCAGCTTGTGTGAGTAATTGTAGTGCGTAATCAAGCTTTCCCTGATATGCGCCTCCGAAAATCAGTTTCATCTTTGTCCTTTCTATGACACCTCATCCGTCACCTTCGGTGCCACCTTCCCCTCAAGGGGAAGGCTTTTTGAAGAAAGCCAACTCCTCTGCTCAAAGGGAAGTCTTTTTTAAGAAAGCCAACTCCTCTGCTCAAAGGGAAGGCTTTTCCCTAGAGGAGTGCGACTGCAAGCAGCGCCGCGGTCTCAGCAACTGTGATGCTGTAGCCCGAGATGTCGCCGCTCATGCCGCCGAGCTGTCTGCGAGCATGAAGGCACGCGAGGAAGTAAACTACCATTTCTACCGCGAACACTAGCTCTGTGCGAGTGACAGCATGCGTGAAGGTTGCGCGGTCAAATATGGTGAAGAATATCGCAAAGAGCACCAGCATCACGATTACCAGCGGAACCGCCAGATTTCTGCGCTTGTCAACCTTGTTGCAGTTTGCCCCTTTGCCATCAGGCTCACTTTGAACTGTTCCGTCTTCTGAAACTGTTGCCACCACGCCCTCGTTTCTCGCGCGGTTATATTGGCTGGTTGAAAGCGGTGGGTAAGACCATACGCTGATTGCCGACATAAAGCGAGAAACCGCAGGGATTAAAATCAGGCACGGAAGAAGCTCCGCAGTTCCGCCCATCAAAAAGCCTGCCGGTCCTTCCGACGCAAGGCTTGCATTTCCGCCTGAGGATGCTGCAGTTGTTGAAAGCACTGCCTCTCCCTGCGCGGAGAGTGCCGCGTCCATAGCTCCGGTTGATAACAGCGCCCAGAATGCGATGCCGATGCACGCAAAGGCTCCGACGTGCGAGTCCTTTAAAATGCGAAGCTTGTCCTCGCGCGGACGGCGCGAGCCTATGGCATCACAGCAGTCCATAAAGCCGTCGATATGGATAAAGCCTGTCAGCAGCATCGGGAAAAAGGCCAAAATTACTGCAGCAATCAGGTGCGGGATCGCGAGCGCCTTCCACAAAAGGAGGTAGACTCCGTACCAGAGCCAGCCTACGATAAGGCCTATGAACGGGAGAGCGAAA
>JAEEGL010212894.1_pt1 | contig 12486 bp, 13 predicted proteins | sample 9134231 | NCBI WGS metagenome assembly JAEEGL01 (sample SAMN16246548, study PRJNA631951) | gut metagenome | biome: gut microbiome; feature: rumen; material: fiber-attached | host: Bos | place: Iran: Karaj | collected 2018-10
CTGCCGGGTAACCCGGGTACCGCAGCCATTGCCACCAACATCAAGGCGGGTGTCTCGGATTTTGAGGCAATCGCCTCTGCCGTGGAGGCCAACGGCATCGATATGGTAGTGGTCGGCCCCGAAAATCCTTTGGTAGATGGACTTGCCGATTTCCTGAAAGGGCGCTTCCCGCAGTTGATGGTGATAGGCCCCGGCAGGGAGGGTGCCCGTCTGGAGGGCAGCAAGGAGTTTGCCAAGGATTTTATGTCACGGCACGCCATACCCACAGCAGCCTATCGCCCGTTTACAAAAGAGACTGTTGCAGAGGCCAAGGCTTATCTTGGAACAATGCAGCCCCCGTACGTGCTCAAGGCCGACGGCCTTGCCGCCGGCAAGGGAGTGGTGATCCCCGATACCCTTAAGGCAGCTGAGCGTGAACTTGACGAGATGTTTTCCGGTAAGTTCGGCCAGGCGTCGTCCAAGGTCGTCATCGAGCAGTTTTTGAGCGGCATCGAACTCTCCGTATTCGTGCTTACCGACGGCAAAGACTATCTTATCCTTCCCGAAGCCAAGGATTACAAGCGTATCGGCGACGGCGACAGCGGGCCTAATACCGGCGGTATGGGAGCGGTTTCGCCGGTCCCGTTTGCAGACAGGGAGTTTATGCGGAAGGTAGAAGAACGGATAGTCAAGCCGACCGTAGCGGGCCTTGCGGCCGATGGAATCGACTACACGGGATTCATATTCATTGGGCTGATGAATTGCGGCGGCGATCCTTATGTGATAGAATACAATGTGCGTATGGGCGACCCCGAGACGGAATCGGTGATGAGGCGCATCTCCAGCGACCTGCTCTCCCATCTGGAGGCGGCTGCAAGGGGCAGGCTCAAAGATGAGACCATTCTGGTGAGCGACGCTGCGGCTGTAACGGTAGTGCTTGTTTCAGGAGGATATCCGGGCAGTTATGCGAAGGGCTATCCGGTTTCGGGTATCGAAGAGGCGCGTCAGGAAGGAGTGGAGGTGTTCCATATGGGCACCGCCGAGGCCGGTGACGGTGTCGTGACAAGCGGAGGGCGCGTACTTGCGGTTTCGGCCACGGACACCGATATGGTCAGTGCCGCCCGGAGGGCCTACGATGCGGCAGCCAGGATAGAATTCAAGGATTCATATCACCGCAGCGATATCACAAAAGACCTTCTGAAATACCTTTAGAGGCAGATGAGACGGCATTTTGACATAAGGAGGTATATGTATATCCTGGTGATTGTCACCGTGGCGCTGTACATCCTCTCCACCTTTGTCTGTTGCCGCGTCCCCCTGACGTTCGTCTCAGTGCTGGGCGGACTTATTCTTCTTGCCGCAAACGCCCTACTGGCATATATGGCGGTGGACTTCTTTGCCGTCAGCATAAATCACGCGGCACCGCTTGTGTTTGCCATCATAGCGCTCAGTTTTCCGGCTGTGGCGGTTTATGACTCCGGAATGTGGTGCGCGTTGGCGGTGAATGCCGCTTTCTATATGGCGGCGCGGTTTTACGGCGGAGATCTCAACGAAGACTGGGCCTTTTTCTACAGTGCCTTGCTGGCGGTAGCGTCGCTGATGTTTCCTCCGATTGCCTGGGTGGCCCTTTTCCTGCTGATAATGAACTTTTTCCCGGCACCCGACAAGCCTCGTTTCGCAGTAATGTCCCTGGCGGGATTCCTGCTGCCGCTGGTGTTGTCCCTGACTTACAAGTTCGCTACCGCAGATGTCCGTTCCCTTGCCCCGGCGGTTTCCCAATATCTGAAGTGTGCCGTTTCGCCGTATGTAGGACTGGGTGCCGGCTCGGCGGCAAGGGTCTTTAAAACAGTTACCTTGGTGATTTGCTTTGCTGTGTCGCTGGCTGCCTTTTTCAGGCGGAATGCTGAATACAGCGTCTCGCACTCGAGGGTGATGATACTCATCTTTGCATACTCGGCGATGGTGACGCTGCTGATGGTCCTTTTCAGCTATGCCACACTCCAGATGAGCGCTATGATTATCCTGGTACCCGTTTCGCTTGCCATCTACGACTACCTGGTCTGGGGGGCCAACGACAGGGAGTGCCGCGTGATGATAGCCTTCCTTGCACTGGCTGTGCTCCTTGAATATATCTTCATGGCAGTCAGATAGTTTTCGAATTCCGGTATCCGTTCCACAGGGATGGGTATAGCTGCTCCGTCTTCTGCTTGAAACGGGTGGCCATAAAAGAGAACTCTTCAGTGCTGAAAGGGTGAGTCTGGGTCAAATACCATATCCTCGCTCCGAATGAGGTCAGCATAGGGGGCTCCGGTTCCACTTTCTTTACAAGCGCCGCCATCCTGATGCGGTCGGCTTTGCTGCGGCAAAGGCAGATGCCGCAGTCCGAGAGCTTTTTGAACAATACCTTGCGGGAGAGACGTATCCCCTTGAAATAGAGATTCTCGAGTGATTGGCAGATGATGCCGGAAAACGCCGTGATATCTATGCCGTAAGTCTCTTTGTAAAAATCTTCAGCCTCTTTGTCCTTCTGTAATATCTCCATACACGTGCTCGGTCTTATCACCCAAAGATAATAAAAAAACGCTTCACCGGTATGGCGAAGCGTTTTTTCGGGCAAGGGCAGAACCTTATCAAAGTTCGTCGAAGTCAACGTCGGAAAGACCGGCCTCCGCCTTATTCTCAACGGCGGCAGGACTCTGATAGTCATCGTTGTAGGGGCGTGACTCCACAACCGGGCAGCGCTCCTTGATATATTCGATAACTTCTTTCAGGCCATCGGAAAACTTTTCGAAATCTTCCTTGTAAAGGAAAATTTTATGTTTGTCATAAACATATTTTCCGTCCCGTTCGATCTTGCGCTTGCTCTCTGTGATGGTAAGGTAATAGTCGTTGCCTTTAGTGGCCTTAACGTCAAAAAAGTATGTCCGCTTGCCGGCGCGCACGGGCTTTGAATAGACATCGTCGCTGCCGCGCTCCTGGCTCTTTGCATTCTCGTAATCTTCAAAATACATGGCGTTCTTTTTTAAAATTCTCCAAACAAAGGTAAATTATTTATCTATAAAATCTATATTTGTACAAAATTATTTTCCTTTTATGCTAAACCGCCGGTTAATCCGCATCAAGGTATTCAAAGTTCTTTATGCAGCAGAGGCGTCGGGTTCGACTTCCTTGAACAGTGCAGAGAAAGAGTTGCTGCTCTCCTGCTCCAAAACCGTGGATCTTTATTATTTCCTGCTCAATCTGTGCCCGGCTCTCAAAAGGGTGGCTGAGCAGAAGATAGAGGCCGGCAAAAGCAAGTTCAACCCCAGCGAAAGCGAGCGCAATGCCAGCACGAAATTCGTTGACAACCGTCACACAGTCATGGTTGAGGCGGACGAGGGGTTTGTAAAAACCTGCAACAAGAAGGGCCTGGGGTGGGGCGAGTATGATGTCTTCATCAAAAAACTCTTTGCGAGCGTCGCTTCTTCCGATTATTACCGCGAGTATATGGAAGACCCCGACGGATCCCTGAAGAAAGACTGCCGGCTGATGTGCCGCATTTTTGAGGAAGAGCTGGAAGATAACCAGATGCTCTGGGATATCCTGGAGGAAACGTCGGTTTACTGGAGCGATGACCTGGGGTTTGTGCTCAATGTCATCATCCGGGACCTGGAGACGGTTGCGGCCGGAAACCCGCTGCCGGTGCACGATGTTTTCCTGAAAGACGACGACCGTTCCTTCGCCTTGGATTTACTGGCGGCGGTGCTCGGACACTACGACGAATACCTTGCCACAGTGCAGCGGAGCGTGCCCAACTGGGATCCCGACCGCATCGTCCGCACCGATGCCCTGCTGGTGGTGATGGGTATGGCCGAGGCAGTGAAATTCCCCTCCATCCCGGTCAAGGTGACCATCAACGAGTATGTTGACATATCCAAGTTTTACAGCACGCCCAACAGCCATACTTTCGTAAACGGTCTGTTGGATGTGATTCTCAAGAGGATGCTTGCCGACGGCGAGGTGGCCAAAGAGGGACGCGGTCTTTATACGGGTGGCAAATAGAACAACCAAAATATTCTTGATATGAGATTTTTAACATTTTTCCTCCAGGCAGAGGCTGCCGGCGGGCAGGCCCAGGGCGGCAACTGGTCGTTCCTGATAATGATAGCACTGCTCTTTTTGGTGATGTGGCTCTTTATGATACGTCCCCAGCAGAAGAAGCAGAAAGAGATGGAGAAGTTCCGCAGCGAACTCAAGAAGGGCGACAAAGTGGTCACCATCGGAGGCATTTACGGCACCGTGAACGAGATTGGCGAGAAAACAGTCGATATAGAGGTCAGCAAAGGTGTTTCCATCAGGGTGGACAAAGCGTCACTGGTGAAGGATTTCAGCGAGTCACAGCAGGGATAAATAGTCCTGCAAGCCGGTCCTATGGGTAAAGACGGCCGCAAAAGCAACAGTGCCGGAGCGGGCAGGGAGTGGGTGGTTCTGCTGCTCTCCCTCCTGCTTGCGTGCTCTGTGTGGTTCGTCCACGGAATGTCCCTCAAATATGTGGTCCCCATGAAATTCAGGGTGAGTGTTGCCACAGATCTGGAGGGATATGCCGGGGAGTCTGCCAGCGACGACGTGCTGGTGGTAAGGGCCAGCGGCACGGGTTTCTCTATAGTGGGTCTGCGTCGCTCGGCCAACGTGGCGCGCAATGTGCTGCTCAAGGTGCCTGGCGCCAAGTTGCACCCTGTCCAGGGGCGGCAGAATTTGTTTGAGGTTTATACCAGGGACCTGAGCGAAGAGCTTTATCAGGCGCTGGGCTCCAATATCACCATCACCAACTTCGACACCGAGCGGCTCACTTTCAGGCTGACGCCCCGCACTCACAAGAAGGTGCCGGTGGTACTGAACACCGACATCAGCTGCAAAAGCCAGTATATGGTTGCTTCCGACGCCATGCTCACTCCGGATTCTGTTGCGGTTTACGGTGATATGTCCATTTTGGACGGGATCACCCATGTCGAAACCGACAAGGTGTCATTCTACAACGCCGACGCCCCGCTGGACGGCAAGGCCAAGATAAAGGGCATCAAGGGGGCAGAGATTTCTGCTTCGGAGACCGCATATCATATAGACATCGTGCGTTATGTAGAACTCTCCAAGGAGGTGGAATTTTCCCTGGTGGGCAAGCCTGCGGATGTCAATATGATGATCAATCCATCTTCCGGCACGGTTCGCTATCGGATTCCCTACGCGCTTGCACAGGAGGGGGCTCAGGACAATCCCCCCACATTCGTGGTTTATTACAGCGATTTCGCCGCGTCCCGCTCCGGCATCGTGGTGCCCCGGCTCTACAGCGCTCCGGCCCGGATGATTTCGTACGAACTCGATCCGTCTAACGTTGAGTGTGTAGTCCTGGAACTGTGATGGACAAGAAGGTAATAGGCTGTACTGGAGGAATCGGAAGCGGCAAGTCTGCCATCGTTGCTGCATTTGCTGCGCTGGGAATCCCGTCATACGACTGTGACAGCCGTGCGAAGGCCCTCTACGACGAAGATGCCGGTCTCTGCCGGAGAGTTGTGGATTTGCTGGGCGACGGGGTGATAACCCCCGACGGTACTTTGGACAAAGGTGCGGTAGCGACCATGGTGTTTGGCGACAGGACATTGTTGGCTGCACTGGAGGCGATAGTCCATCCCGCAGTAGCGGAGGATTTCGTGAAATGGGCCGAGAGGCAGCCGGGGGACATCGTGGTGCTGGAATCTGCCATATTGCTGGAGAAACCTTTTTTTGATACATTTGCAGACTACACGGTCACTGTATCTGCACCCGAACAGGTGCGCATCGCCAGGGTGATGCGCCGTGACGGTCTCTCCAGAGAGCAAGTGGAGGCCCGTATGGCATCGCAGTGGTCCGACGCACAGCGCGAGGCAAAGGCCGACCTCACGGTCGTGACCGACGATACGACCCCTGTGCTGCCGGTTTTGTTGGAGATTATTGAAAAACTGAAAAAATAAAGTCAAATGGCAATCGATCTTAAAAAAGTACTCGCAATATCGGGTCAGCCCGGTTTGTTCGAATATATTGCACAGGCCCGCAACGGTTTTATCGTAGAGGCTATGGAAACCAAGAAGCGCTCCAGCGTTCCCACTTCGGCAAAAGTGACGACTCTTGCAGATGTCTCCATATACGCCGACGACGGTGAGGTGACTCTCCGGAAGGTACTCGAGGATATGCGCGCCGCCCTGGACGGGAAAGAGGCTCCCGGCAGCAAGTCGGACCCTGCGAAAATCAAGGAGTTCTTCTCTCAGGTGCTTCCCGGCTACGACCGCGACCGCTTCTATGTTTCGCATATGAAGAAAGTCCTGGACTGGTACAACTGCCTCTCGCGATATGGCTCCCTCGAATTCATAGATGAAGACGAGGCGGATAAAGAAGAAGCCGCCGAATAGTCTTGAAGGTACAACTCATCACTTTAGGCTGTTCAAAGAACAGGGTAGATTCCGAGCACATACTGTCCCAGATTGAGGCTTCGGGCATCGGAATATGCCCCGAAGACGCCCCTCTCGGCTCGGCTGACGTGGTGGTCCTGAACACGTGCGGCTTTATCGCCGACGCCAAGAAGGAGTCGGTAGATGCCATAATGCAGGCCGTCAAGGCCAAAAAAGAGGGCAGTATCGGCCGCATATTTGTCTTTGGCTGCCTGTCCGGCCGCTATCACCGCGAGTTGGAGCAGGAAATCCCCGAGGTTGACGGTTTTTTCTCCACCGACGATGCCCCGGCCCTGCTGCAGGCGCTGGGAGTGAAGTATTCCCCGGTGCTGGCCGTGCGTCGCCACCTGACAACCCCGTCTCACTATGCATATCTTAAGATTTCGGAGGGGTGCGACCGCACCTGCGCCTATTGCGCGATTCCCGGCATCCGGGGCCGCCACGTATCGGTGGATATGGAGACCCTGGAAGAGGAGGCCCGGCTGCTTGCTGCCGGCGGGGTCAGGGAATTGATAGTCGTTGCCCAGGACACTACATATTACGGTCTGGATCTCTACCGAAAGAGGATGATAGCCCCACTGCTGGAACGCCTTTCGCAAATCGGCGGTATAGAGTGGATAAGGCTGCACTACAGCTACCCCGAGGCATTTCCCGACGACCTGCTGGATGTGATGGCCGCCAACGACAAGATTTGCAAATATATAGACATACCGCTGCAGCATTGCTGCGGGAAAGTGCTGGATATGATGCGCCGTCCCTCTGATGAAGCGCATATGCGTGCCTTGATAGAGAAATTCCGTACCAGGGTGCCGGGCGTAGCTTTGCGCACGACAATGATTGTGGGACATCCGGGAGAGACGGAGCGCGAGTTCAAACAGCTTCTGAAGTTTGTGGAACAGATGCGCTTTGAGCGTCTGGGCGCATTCACATACAGCGAAGAGGAGGGGACTTACGGTGCCATGAATTATAAGGATTCCATCCCCGAACGTGTCAAGAGGGAACGGTACGACCGCCTGATGGAGTTGCAGAGCGGCATTTCGCTTGAATACAATCTTTCGCGTGTCGGCTTAAGTCAACAGGTAATCGTGGATTCTTTCGAGGACGGCAACCTGATCGGCCGTTCCCGGCTGGAATCGCCTGACGTGGACGGACAGGTGATTGTCCCCGTAAAGGCGGCTCCGGCATCTCTCATCGGAAATTTTGTAAATGTAAAAATAACAGGTGCGGACTACTACGATCTGTCCGCCGAAATAATCTGATAGTACTATGTTGTTAGAAGGACAAACTGCATTGATTACGGGCGCGGCCCGCGGAATAGGCAAGGCCATCGCGCTCAAATTCGCCGCCGAAGGGGCCAACATCGCCTTTTGTGATATCGTGATAGACGAGGCGGCCTTGGCTACCAAAAGCGAACTTGAGGCTTTGGGCGTCAAAGTCCTGGCCATACAGAGCGACGTGTCTGACTTTGAACAGGCGGCAGGTGTCGTAGAACAGACCCTGAATGAGTTCGGACGGCTAGACATCCTGGTCAACAATGCCGGCATAACCCGCGACGGCCTTCTGGTGCGTATGGACGAGAAGGCGTGGGACGATGTGCTGCGCGTAAACCTCAAGAGCGTCTACAATTATTGTCACGCCGCTGTCCCGGCTATGATGAAGGCACGCAAGGGGTGCATTATCAATGTCAGTTCGGTGGCAGGTCTGCACGGCAATGCCGGGCAGTGCAACTATTCCGCTTCGAAAGGTGCCATTGTGGCCTTTACCCGCACCCTGGCCAAGGAGGTCGGCCCGCGCAATATCCGCGTCAATGCCGTCGCGCCGGGTTTCATCCTTACCGATATGACAAAGAAACTTCCCGAGGATATGCTCAAGAAGTGGGTGGACAACATTCCTCTCCGCCGTGGCGGTACTCCCGAGGATATCGCCAATGTCTGCTGTTTCCTTGCAAGCGGGATGGCAGCCTATGTGTCGGGTCAGGTAATCACCATAGACGGTGCAATGCTCTCCTAAAGGGCTGTTGCGGCCGAAGTGTGCCATTTTGTCGTACCTGAGTGCGTTGGCAAACTATTTGCCTTGCAATATGGCGCGTAAGAGAAACAGATCATTATGAAAAACAATAAGGAATTCAAGAAAAAACACGGCCGGGCAGAGTCCGGAGAACCTGTCCGGGAGCAGGCAGTACCTGCAGAAGAGACTGCCGGAGGGTTTGCAGCAGAAGATAACCCGGAAGAGGACGGTAAGGAGTGTGCCGGGACTGCTGCCGAAGGCGTTGCAGATGAATTGCAACAGGCCAGGGAGCGTCTGGCGCAGGCAGAAGACAAGTATCTCCGTCTGGCTGCCGAGTTTGACAACTACCGCCGCCGCACCTCCAGGGAAAAACTGGATTTGGTAAAGAATGCCGCAGAAGATGTCCTCAAGGGCTTACTGCCCGTGCTGGACGACTGTGAAAGGGCAATAGCGCAACTTGAAAAGACCGAGGCAAGTACCTTTGAAAAAGAAGGGACGGCCTTGATATATAACAAATTGAAGTCGTATGTCAAGAGTTGCGGTCTGGAAGAGATGTCTGTCCTTGGCAGTGAATTTGACACAGATACGGCAGAAGCCGTAGCCCAGGTTCCCGTACAGGATGCCGGCAGCAAGGGCAAGGTGGTGGATGTTATCCAGAAAGGCTATACCCTTAACGGCAAGGTTGTCAGGTTTGCCAAGGTCGTGATAGGACAATAGGAGGCTGAGGGCATTATGGCAGAGAAACGAGATTATTATGAGGTGCTGGGCGTAGAGCGTAACGCTACCGAAGAGGAGATAAAGAAGGCCTATCGCAAGAAGGCCATCCAGTATCACCCCGACAAGAACCCCGGCGACAAGGAAGCCGAAGAGAAGTTCAAGGAGGCGGCGGAAGCTTATGACGTGCTCAGCAATCCCGACAAACGGGCGCGTTACGACCGGTTCGGACACGCCGGTATGGGTGGTGCTGCCGGCGGCAGTGCCGGTGGATTCTCTATGGAGGATATCTTCTCCCAGTTCGGAGATATCTTCGGCGACGCCTTTGGCGGCGGTTTCGGCGGCGCATTCTCGAATTTCGGTTTCGGTGGCCGGTCTTCTTCCCGCAGGGTGCCGCGCGGCAGCGATATACGCATCCGCGTGAAGCTCGGCCTCAAGGATATAGTTCACGGCGTAGAGAAAACCGTCAAGATCAACAAGATGGTGCAATGCCCCGACTGCCACGGACGCGGAGCCGCCAGCGAGGCCGATATAAAGACTTGTCCGGACTGCAACGGTACGGGTATGGTCACCCGCGTACAGAAAACCATCTTGGGGGCTATGCAGACCACATCCCCCTGTCCCCGCTGTAACGGAGAAGGCAAGATTGTCACCGCTCCCTGCAAGAAGTGCGGCGGCAGCGGACTTGTTAAGCAGGCAGAAGAAATTACCTTCAAGATTCCCGCAGGAGTCCAGGAAGGGATGCAACTCACCGTGCAGGGCAAGGGAAATGCGGCCAAGGCAGGCGGAGTCAACGGCAACCTGCTGGTGGTCATAGAAGAAGAGAAGGATCCGGTTCTGGAACGTGACGGCAACGACCTGATTTACTCCCTCTTCATTTCCGTAGCAGATGCCATCAATGGCTGCGAGGCACAGATCCCGTCGGTGGACGGTATGCTCAAGATAAAAATCGAACCGGGTACACAGCCGGGCAAGACGCTTCGTCTGCGCGGCAAGGGTATCCCCGATGTAGACGGCTACGGTACCGGCGACCTTCTGGTCGTAGTCCAGGTGTGGATTCCCAGGAAGATATCAAAAGAAGAGAGGGAAATGGTTGCCAGACTCGGTCAGAGTGACAATTTCAAGGCACGTCCATCGCAGGAAGAGCGCAGCTTCTTCAACCGTATCAAAAATATGTTCAAATAGCAAATGAGACGGCTCTTCACCCTTTGTGCTGCAGTTCTGCTCTCTGTCGCCGCCTTTGCCCAAAGCAAGGGATACGGCTGGCCGATGGACCTGAAACCGGTATCTTTTTCCAGCACCTATGGAGAGTTGCGCCGTAACCATTTCCACGCAGGGCTGGACTGGCGTACCGGAGGACGCTCGGGAGAGAGGCTCTATTCCATCAAGGAGGGCTATGTATGCCGGCTGTCGGTTTCGCCCGTGGGCTACGGTAACGCGGTGTATATCCAGCATCCCGACGGTACGATGTCGGTATACGGGCATATGGCAAGTTTCAGGGATGACCTCGCTCAGCGTGTGCTCAGGGAGCAGTACGATAAGAAATGTTACAGGGTGGTGATATATCCCTCCCCGGATGATTTTCCCGTGGAGAAGGGTGATTTCATAGGTCTTTCCGGCAACAGTGGCTCCTCTGGCGGCCCCCATTTGCATATGGAAATCCGCAAAGAGGGTGACAATTTGCCGGTGAACTACCTTGCCGACGGTACTTACCCGGTGACCGACACCAAAAAGCCGGTGATAAACAGGGTCGGGTTCTATGCTTTTGAAGATTCCTCTGCGGTGCCGGTAGTAAGACGGTTGCAGATGGTTTCCAACCCTGACAAGTACAAGGGGACGGTGGCTGTCAGTGACAAGTTCTATGTTGCCATAGATGCGGTTGACCATATGGACGGTACCGGCGGCCGTATGGCGGTGGAACGCTACCGGGTATATCTTGACTCTGAAAAAATATTCGATTTCAAGGTCGGTGATGTTCCCTACAGCAAGGGACGCTATTACGCCTGCCTGGTCCAGCAGGGAGAGAAGGGGCACGATTTGCTCAAGACTTGGTGCCCACCCAATAACGGGTTGCTCTATAAGGTAGAAGCCGACAACGACGGCATAATATGTCTCGAAGACGAAGGTACGCACACGCTCAAGGTGGTGGTGGCGGACTGCTTCGGCAACAGCAGCAACTGCTCTTTCAGCGTGCGTCGCGATCCCAGCATCAAGGTTTTCGAACCCGCCGACACTGTCGGCCGGCTGGCCGCCCTGTGGTATGTTCCGACCGTGTATTCCAGCGACGGGATGACTTTGACCATTCCTGCAGCGTCGCTCAATGCCTCGGCATATGTCAAATGTGAAAAAGTGTCTCGTGCCGACCCATCTTTGGGCCGCTATTCCGATGTCTGGACAATCGGAGACGGGAACATCCATCTGCAGCGGCCGCTCAGGATAAGGCTTTCCACCGCCAAGGTGCCCGCCGGCCTTTCGGACAAGGCCTATATCGCCCAACGCGACGACAAGGGCGAACTGTTTTATGCGGGAAATACTCCTGTTGAGGGAGGGCTTGAATCGTATTCCCGTTTCGGATCTTTTCTGGTGGCGGTAGATACAGTCGCTCCCCAGCTTGTGCCGCGCGTGAAGGACGGTGACAAGCTGCCTTCGGACGGAAGGTTTTCCATAGAGGCGAATGACCGCGGGTGTGGAGTTGCACAGTTTGATGCGTCGTGGGACGGCGAGTGGATTCTTTCGCAATATGTCGGGGGACGTATCCAGATTTATCCGGACAAGCGCCATCATACGGGTCGTACCCATAATGTTATGGTCTCGGCTACGGATCACTGCGGAAACTCTTCCACCATCCGCTTTGAGGTAATTTACTAGTTTCAAAAATTATTCGTCCAAATTTGGCGTAATAAAAATTATTTCTATCTTTGCAGTCCCAAAATAGAGCAACCTCTTGCGAGAATGGCTTTCAAGCCGCAATGTTGCAGTTAATTAAGAAAGAAATGGATTTACTTAAAGTAGCACAGGGCGCATTGGCACAGGAGCCTAAGGAGTTTCCCAACTTCAAGGCAGGTGACACCGTTACCGTTACCTATGTCATCAAGGAGGAAAATAAAGAGCGTCAGCAGAAATTCCGTGGCGTAGTCATTCAGCGTCGCGGTGCAGGTATGACACAGACTTTCACTGTCCGCAAGATATCCAACGGCGTGGGTGTAGAGCGTATATTCCCTCTCGCTTCTCCGTTCATCGATTCCATCGAGGTCAACAAGGTCGGCAAGGTGCGTCGCGCACGCATTTTCTACCTCCGCAACCTCACCGGCAAGAAAGCCCGCATCAA
>JAEEGL010457301.1_pt1 | contig 12486 bp, 13 predicted proteins | sample 9134231 | NCBI WGS metagenome assembly JAEEGL01 (sample SAMN16246548, study PRJNA631951) | gut metagenome | biome: gut microbiome; feature: rumen; material: fiber-attached | host: Bos | place: Iran: Karaj | collected 2018-10
AACCCAGTACTCAACGTTACGGCACAACCTGAGGGCACCGAGAGCGTCTTTGGTAACATGATTGAAACATTCGACCTCAGCGAGCCGTTTAATCCTAAGGTTAATCAGGCTATTGATGTGATAGGATACTGGAATGCCGAGGAAGAAGCACTCAGGGGATATTATCAATATCCACAGGGACAGAGCATGACTCTTGACTGCTCTTGGGGCGCAACAAGCAACACTCTGATTGACAAGCAGCGTTACACTGTAAGATGCGCTATGAACATCAAGAATCCATGGCACACTAACAGCGGTATCGACCTGAAAGACTATGACTTTGACTTCCAGAACTACATAGGCTACGCTCTGCGTCTGCCTTCGATTCCAACAGCAATCGACAAGCTCGGTACCGACATGAACAAGGAGCTCGTCAACGTCTACAACATGCAGGGGCAACTCATTAAACTCGGAGTCGAAACCACGAGTGCAACTCAAGGCTTGCGTCCCGGCATCTATCTTGTTGGCAAAAAGAAGGTAATTATTAAGTAACTTTCCTTTTAACACAATACTTATTTAAGGTGGACTACAACAAATAGTCCACCTTTTCTTGTATTCCACGCCCTCTTAAAATTGATATTCCAAACAAAGAAGAGCAAAAATATGACAATTATTTAGCAATATTCCAAAAATAATATTATATTTGTAAGTTTTAATAAGATATTCTATATTATTAACCATTTAATAATCATTAATTATGAAAAAATCTATTTTTGCTGTTTTAACTGCTGTAGCTCTGATTGGATCAAGTTGCACATCGGGTTTTGGAAACCTTCTTGGAGGTAATACTACAGGAAATACAGGTACAGGAAGTATTCTTTCAAGTGTGCTCGGCGGTGTTTTAGGTAATGTACTGTTCGGCGGAAGTGGACTCACTGCTTCAAGTTTGGTTGGAGACTGGAACTATAATAATGCAAGTGCTGCATTCACTACCCAGAACACCCTGAACAAGGCTGGTGGCGAAACTGCTGTTTCGAGCCTGATTTCATCACTCGCTTCCAACTATCAGAACATCGGTATCAACAAGAACAATACTGAGTTTGATTTTGGTGCAAATAACACCTTTTCTGCCAAAGTCAATGGTATTCCATTCAATGGTACTTACATCTATAATGAAGCTACTGGTGAACTGACTCTGAAGAGCGGAAATCAATCAATCAAAGGAAACGTGGCCAGGACCCAAAATGGTATAGCCCTCATCTTTGATTCTAAACAGATGGTAACAATGCTTCAAAATTGCGGCAAGGTTACCAACAAGGCTGCCATTGAAGCTGTAGGCAAGTTGGCAAAAACTGCCGATGGTGCTCGTGTTGGCTTTGAGCTGACTAAGTAAGCACATTCACAAAAAAGTGTGAATTGCTTGTGCAATTAAGGGTAAATCGCTAACTTTGCACGTTAAATTAACGGACAATAACAATTTTACAATAAGTAATATGTTTGGTGACTTCGGCAAGAAACATCCTATCATTGCTAATCTTATCGGTGTAATCGTTACATTCATAGCGGTTTGGTATGCTATATACCTGTTGATTGATGTCTTTACCCTTCATGGACAGGAGGCAAAAGTGCCCAATGTGCGCAACATGACGCTAGACAATGCCATTCGCAAGATTGAGGCCGCCGGCTTCGACTGGGAAATCAGTGACTCACTGTTCAACGAGGCTATTAAGCCTGGCATGGTGCTTGAGCAAGAGCCCAAGGGTAATGCCATGGCAAAGACCACTCGTGTAATCCACTTGACAATCAACGCATTCAACCCAAAGATGGTCAACTTACCCATTTTGAGCGACATTTCTTGCCGAGATGCAGTCAACCGCCTCACCTCAATGGGATTCAAGTTTGTGAAAGTCGACACCGTGCCAAGTGCTGATGAAGGACTGGTTCTCTCGGTAAAAGTGAACGGACACCCCATCACTCCTGGTAGCAAAGTGTCGATAAAAGACCAAATCAGCATTGAAGTGGGAGACGGACTTGTTCCTGAAATGCCGTTCGACGTGTTGCCCGACAACGTGCAAGACTCATTGCAACAGAAGCAACGTGAGAAAGCTGCAGCCGAGGCTCGCCTGCACCCCGATCAGCAATAAGCAACATCACAACTCATCATGGGGGTAACGCCACAAAAGCGCAACCCCCATTTTTTTCAATTTATAGATTCCGACAAATATGGCAAACGTTGATGACGACAACATTCTGCTCGAGAATGCCCAACTAGAAATCCAGAACGATTTCAGCGACCCCGACTTCACCGAGAATGGGCGCGATTATTGGGAGCACTATCACTATGTGGTGGAGCCGGGACATGTGTTGTTGCGCATTGACAAGTATCTGGTCGAACGCATAAAAGGAACTTCAAGGAATCGCATCCAGAATGCCGCCGAAGCTCAGTGCATCCGAGTAAACGGCCGTCCTGTGAAAAGCAACTACAGGGTTCATCCTGGCGATGAAATCTCGGTGGTAATGGACAGGCCACGTTATGAGAATGAGATTATTGCCCAAGATATTCCGCTCAACATCGTCTACGAAGATAATGACGTGCTTGTTGTCAACAAGCCCGCAGGAATGTGCGTTCATCCTGGTCATGGCAACTATGATGGCACTCTGGTCAATGCTTTGGCTTGGCACTTCAAGGATAATCCTGATTATGATGTCACCGACCCACGCATGGGGCTTGTTCACCGCATCGACAAGGACACCAGCGGACTGCTGGTAGTTGCAAAGACACCAAATGCCAAAACATCATTAGGACTTCAGTTCTTTAACAAAACCACAAAAAGGCAATATGTAGCAGTTGTATGGGGCATGATGAAAGAACTTGACGGTACTGTTACAGGGAACATTGGCCGCAGTCTGCGTGACCGTCTGCAAATGGCAGTTTTTCCCGATGGGGATCAGGGAAAACCTGCCGTAACACACTATCACACATTAGAGAACCTCAATCATGTAGCAGTTGTTCAATGTCAGCTTGAGACAGGACGAACTCACCAAATCAGAGTTCACATGCGCCACATCGGTCATCCCCTTTTCAACGATGAGCGATATGGCGGCGACAAGATTCTACGCGGCAACACTTCATCAAGCTACACGCAGTTCATCAACAACTGTTTCAAGGTTTGTCCCCGTCAGGCACTGCATGCCAAAACTCTGGGGTTTGTGCATCCCACCACAGGAAAACAAATGGATTTCGACAGCGAACTCCCTGCCGACATGGCCACACTCATCAAGCGATGGGAGGACTTTGTAGCCAGTTCCCGCTAAAAGTGTGTATCTATTAATAAGTATTGATTACTGAAAGCGGGCATCTGCAACGTTGAAGCCCCTCATAAAATCGGCCGCCGGCATCCGACGCTTTCCGGCAAGTTGAAGCGAAAGAATTTCAACAGCACCATCGGCACAATCAACAATCAAGTGTTTGCCATCGGTGACTATTGTACCTGGCACCGCCCCACTCTTGTCAATTGGTTCACTCGTGGCAAAAATCTTCACATGCGAGCTGTTATTATTGCCATCCACAATTTCACTCCAAGCAGCAGGATATGGTGACAGTCCACGTATGTGGTTATAAATCTTCTCTGCGGGCCAGTTCCAATCTACACGGCAAGTCTCGGTAAAGATTTTTGGTGCGGGCGTTGGTTGTTCTCCTGCTGTCAGCATCTGTTCTTGAGGAATAGGTTTTACAGTTCCAGCTATAATGGCATTAACAGTTTCAATTACCATTCCTGCGCCCAGTGTCATCAATCGGTCATGTACCGTTTCCACATTGTCGGCGCGTCCTATCTCTATTGATTTTTGCTGAATGATGTCACCTGTATCAATTTCATGTTTCAGGAAGAATGTTGTCACTCCTGTAATCTTGTCGCCATTCATTACGGCCCAGTTGATAGGTGCTGCGCCACGATATTTGGGAAGCAACGATGCATGAAGGTTGAAAGTACCAAACGGAGGCATTGCCCAAACCACTTCGGGCAACATACGGAAGGCAATGACAATATTGAGTTGTGCATTGAGGCTTTGAAGTTCATTTACAAAATTCTCGTCCTTGAGCCGTTCTGGTTGCATGAGGTGAAGGCCTTTTTCCACGGCATATTGCTTTACTGCCGACTGTAGCATTCGGTGCCCACGTCCTGCTGGTTTGTCAGGCATCGTTACCACACCAACTATGTTGTATCCGCCCTCCACCAGTCTACGAAGGCTCTCAACGGCAAAATCGGGAGTGCCAAAAAACACTATTCTCAATTCTTCTTTTGTCATTATCTTGATTATTTTAAAGTGGCTATGAATAACTAAGATTTTCTAGGAGGTACCATAAATAACTAAGAAATGCAAACAATTAACTATGTTAGTCATAGCTGTAATGCTTGAGCACCTCACGATAGGAATTGAAAATCTTTGACTTAGACACAAATCCCACATACTTGCCGTCCTCAACCACAGGCAGATTCCATGCTTGAGTTTCGTCAAACAATTTCATCACACGCTCCATGGGTGTACCCACCTCGATTTGTGCCGGAGGTGCCGACATGAACCGCTCCACATGAATGCGGCGGTAAAGGTCGGGGCGGAACATGATGTTGCGGATGTCGTCAAGCAGAACTACACCTAGCAATGAACCATGGGTGTCAACCACAGGAAAAAGGTTTCGTGAACTTTGGGCAATCACGTCAACCATCTCTTTCAGACTCATCTCGGGACTGACCGGAGTGAAATCAGTCTCTATAACTTTATCAATCTTAAGCAATGTGAGAACAGAACGGTCCTTGTGATGAGTAAGCAGTTCGCCGCGTTTGGCAAGACGACGAGAGTAGATGCCATAAGGCAAAATTATGCGAGAAGTGAGATATGACACCACCGAGACAATGAGAAGCGGCAGAAACAGATCATACCCACCCGTCATTTCAGCCGTAAGGAAGATTGCCATGAGAGGAGCATGCATAACACCAGCCATCACACCAGCCATGCCAAGCAACGCGAAATTCTTGTGCGACAAAGGCAAAGTCTGGTCAACCACACCTAATGAATTAAGCAGGAATGCGAAGAAAAAGCCTGCCATGCAGCCCACATATAGTGAGGGTGCAAATGTTCCACCCACACCGCCACCGCCATTGGTAGCACTGGTGGCAAACACCTTTGTCAAAATCAGGCAACCAACGAGTGCCACTGCCCACCAAACGCTTTCACGATGCGAATAGAACAGACTGTTGTCAAACAGCGGAGTCACATCACCCTTTAACAAACTGTTGATAGCGCCATAACCCTCGCCATAGAGTGCAGGGAAAAGGAAAATGAGCAGACTCAAAATCACAGCACCAATGGCAAACCTAACCCAAGCATTAGAGATACGGGCAAACATGGTTTCCATCATCTCAATGGCCTTGTTGAAATAAAGCGACACAAAACCACAGAAGAGACCCAAGAAAATTACAAATGGAATGCGCGAAGTAAAAAATGGCTCACTCTGAGAGAAGAAAAATTCCACGTTATACCCAGTGAAAGCATAAGCTACTGTTGCTCCGGTCACCGATGCAATGATCAGTGGAACCACCGAACGGGAATTCAAGTCAATAAGCAATACTTCTATGGTAAAAAGCACGCCGGCAATTGGAGCCTTGAAAATACCTGCTATACCAGCCGCTGCGCCACAGCCTACAAGCAGCATCAGAGTTTGAGGAGACAACCTGAAGAATTGACCAAGATTGGATCCAATAGCAGCTCCAGTAAACACTATAGGGCCCTCGGCTCCTACCGAACCGCCAAATCCTATTGTCACCGATGAGGCCACAAGCGAGGCATACATGTTGTGTTTCTTCAAGCGACTCTTGCGCTGAGCAATGGCATAGAGCACTCGTGTCACACCATGATAGATATCATCCTTAATAATATGACGAACATAGAGTCCTGCTATTAAAATACCCACAATGGGAAATACAAGATACTCATAGTTTCCTCCGGCAATGTGGACATGCTTGGTGAGGAGTCCGGCAATAAATCCAATCAGGAACTTAAGCAATACTGCAGCAAGACCCGAGACCGCACCGACGACTAAAGCCAGCATCACAACAAAGGTCTTTTCCTTGATGTGTCTCTCGCGCCACTTGCGCACCGCAGCCACCCATCGCGATGCATGGGGTTCTTCTTGTTCGATGGTTGATTTGTTTTCCATGCTGCTGTTCATCACACTCCTTTTCCTGTAATTACAATCTTTATTGTATAAACCAAAATCTTGATGTCGTTGAGCAGCGACATATTTTCAATATAAAGTAAATCGTAGTCCAAACGCTTGAGCATCTCGTCAACGTTGCGGGCATAGCCAAACTTCACCTGCCCCATTGAGGTAATTCCAGGTCGCACCTGATGCACTAGCAAATAAGCCGGTTTGCGGGCAACAATCTGGTCGATATAGTATTGGCGCTCAGGGCGTGGACCAACCAGCGACATGTCACCCTTGAACACGTTCCAGAACTGCGGAAGTTCATCCAGACGGAATTTGCGCAGGAAATGACCCACCTTGGTAATGCGCGGGTCATTTTCACTAGATAGCTGCGGCACATTCCCTTTCTCGGCATTGGCAACCATCGAGCGGAATTTATAAATGTTGAATTTCTTGTTATGATATCCTATCCTCTCCTGTTTGAATATTACAGGACCTTCGGAATCCAACTTGATTAATATTGACAATATCAAATAAACTGGAATCAGGATAATCATCAACAATGCCGACAAAACAACGTCCAAGACTCGCTTGATGTTCTTGCCCCCCTCACTCATCGAGCTGCCCGAAACATCGACCAGCGGGTCGCCATAGAGGTTGCTGAAACGAGCACGCGACATGAGCAGGTTATAGCGGTCGGGGGTCATCTTGATTGGAAGATTCAAGGCATATAACCGGTCAATAACAGAGAGCAACTGCTCAGGAGTCTGCTTTGTGGGCGCCACAATTATCTCCTTGACATCATTTTCCCTGCACACGTTCATCACATCATCAAGGTGATAAATATCTAGTGAAATATCTTTCACTTGGTTCTCCCCCGGCAAGTCGACAAAGCCTACAACATTATACCCAAAAGTATTGATATTCTTAAGCAATCTGTTATAGAATGCATAGCCGGCAGCACCACTTCCAACAATCAGGGCATTAAATTGCAATTGCCCCCTCCTGATGCGGTGTGTGCATGCATTTGTTATCATCAGTCGCACAAAATAAACAAAAGCAAACATCACTCCTACAAGGATGAATATTACTTCATAATTCTCGACACGGCTCTCAACCATATCATTGATAAGTGCCACGAGAAGAATCAGGACACTATTGCAAATCACACTGATAAGAGTTATGATAAACTCCTGCAGACGCGATTTACGGTAAGGTACATTATAATATCCCGAGAGATAATAAATAAACATCATCACCAACGGGAAAAACACCTGACCGATAATGACATTCTCTGATGACAAAAACGACGACAGCGACACATGACCTTTAACAAAGCCCATGCGGTAACGCAACAGGTTAAAGACGAACCATGCTACATTCGACGACAAGAAGTCGCCAAACACATATTTTAGCCGTTGAATCCTTTCACCTGTCATAGTTGTCTCAAAAAATCATCTGATAATCTTAAACGTGCCGTCGCTATGAAGCATAATAACATTTGATGCGGCATGAGGGTTGCTGTCGTCCTGACGATAGTTGACCACATAGTCAACACCGCGCTTGATATCATCACTGATTTCAACAAATGTACTAGCAGTTTCCTCTCCGCTCACGTTGGCAGAGGTCGATACTATCGGCTTGCCAAACTCTGCACAGAGCCTCTGTGTGAATGCCTCATGCGGCACACGAATTCCCAACGAGTCGTTCTCGCCAAGAAGATTTGCCGCCACGTTAAAGGCACCGTCATAAACTATTGTCAGCGGTTTTACTGCAACATCCAGCAGTTCACGCGCCATTTCTGGCACATCCACCACATAGTGGTCTAGATGGTCAGCACTGTCGAGCAATACTATCAAAGCCTTGTGATCGTCACGGCGCTTTAGGTCATAGATCTTCTTCACCGCTTCCTCGTTGGTGGCGTCGCATCCAATACCCCAAATGGTATCGGTAGGATACAAAATCAGTCCGCCTTTTCTAAGGGTTTCGATACAGGCTATTATATCTTCATCAAAAGTCATGCTTAACTTCATTTACTCCGTTGTCGTCATTTTTGGTCATTTGCCAAACAAATAACAAAGGTAACACAAAGTGACCGATAAAAAAAGTAAAAATCATTTTTTTCAATCTTTTTTTTCAGTAAAATTGTTAAAAACAACTTTTTCTCTAATCACTTGCTTAATATTTTTAGTAAGTTTGCAGTCAAATAACAAAAAACGAACAATTATGAGAAAGACCAGATTTATTATTTGCAGTGTCATGGTGGCAGTAATGGCAACGGCTACCTTTGCACCAAGTACTGCAGCAAAGACAACAAAGAAGAAAACAAGCACCCCACAAGTAATCTACACTGGCGAGATAGCAAAGAAAGTCGTTGGATACAACGGCACCACTCCTGTGAGCATAAGCATCAGCAATGGAAAGATTACTAACATTACAGCACTCGACAACAAGGAAACACCCAATTATTTCAACCGGGCCAAAGAAAAAGTTTTCAAGCAGTATGTTGGCAAAACCATTGACGAGGCTCTGAAACTAGATGCCGACGTCGCTACAGGCGCCACCTACTCAAGCGAGGCTCTCATCAAGAATATCAAGATGGGATTACAGCAAGCTAAAGGAAGCAGTGCCTCTAGCGACAAGTCTACCAAGAAGACTAAAGCAACCAAGAGCAAAGGCAAATCAAAAAAACGCATGACAAGATAAATCAACTGCACAACGATTCTACACATAAGTGGGGAGCAAGACACTACAGCTGTGTCTTACTCCCCCCTTTATGCTGACACTACCATAAAGTGACATAGCCTCAGTACTTCCTTTTTACAGTTGTCTGCTACAGGGCTAAATGCATTGCCAGATAACCAATAAACACAGCAAAATAAAGAATGCCCATAATGTTGAACACAGTGTTCATCACGCTACTTTTCTTAATACTATTATATTTGTCCATAATCTAAAAAATTATATGATTAAACTTTCTGGAAGCAAAGTTACAGTAGGTACGGGCAAAAATTAGGCCCAGCAAACACAAAAAACGCTAATCGCTATTTAGCCTAAAAAATGTGCCGCCCACAAAATTGCGGGCGGCACACATTAATATGTCTATCAAATATCAGTCTTTACTGATTATTTAACGATTTTGCTGGCAACTTTGCTGCCGTCGGTCATCTCACGTACCACGATGTTAACACCCTGGAATGGGGTTGCACTTTCTACGCCCTGCAGGTTGTAGTAACGTACGCTCTTAACATTGTTAGTGTTGATTGCATCGATGCCGGTAGTCTTCTCCATAACCATTACGATAGGCTCTTGCAGTGCCTTAGGAGCAATGCCGTCGCCAGTGGTAGGATCAGATGGGTTCTTGATGGTGATCTTGTAAGTAGCAGGACCATATTCCATCTTGAAGTTGCCCTTTCCTTCTGGATCATTTGGAACAAGAGTAATCTCGGTGCCGTAGTTGTAGAATCCTGGTTGTACCAAGAAGTAGTCGGTATCAGCGTGCTCACCACCGTACCAGATCCAGCCACCATCCTCTGCAGGAGTGATGATCTTGAACTCATCGCCAGCTTCGAGAACTACGTCGGTTGCAACATAGGTGTCTCCTTCCTTAACGAACTCGATGCGGCCTTCACCTTCTGACTGGCTCCATGCAGGATTGCAGAATGTACCAACCAAGTAGTAACCTTGCTCAACTGGTTCTGGTTCCAATGCATTCACTACAATTGTAATTATAACCTCGTCGCTGATCTCTTTACCATTCTCCTGAGCAGTAGCTGAAAATACGATAACTTGTTCCTCATATGTACGCTCAACAACATAAGGATTCTCAACTTCTATGCCGTCAGCATAGAGCTTAACCTCACCATCGCCCAATGCAGTAACGACAACATCGTCTTCACGTTCTTCATAAGTGATTACAGGTGCATTGGTTTTCTCAAGTGGTGCAACATATTCCTCAAACCTCATTGGTAGAAGCTGAGCTGTACCATAGAATGCACCAAGTACGCCATAAACATTGTATGTCTTTGTCAAGTCCAAATTATCTGCTCTAATACCCAATGTCTTAGTAAACGCCTTCAAAGTGCCATCTTCAGTAGTCATGAAGGTACTGTCATTGTCAACTACAAGCGTTGCATTCTTAACAACCATATAGCGAGCGAAGTCTACTGAAAGGTCTGCAGCATTAGTCTTAAGCTCTTTTGCGACAAGCTCTACTGTAGATGTTGCCGCAGTAAATCCAGTTGGAGAGACAACTTCAGGACAGTCGTTATAGGTGCTCACTTTACCACCCCAACCAGCTGGGATAACAGCACCTTCGGCATATTGTTGACCAATATTATTACCATAAATCAAGGTACCACCAGTTTCATCCTGAATATAAAGATTATTCAAAGCGTCACCATTTCCAGAATGATACTGAACAATAGCTACTGCATTTCCACCAAATACAAAAGTAGCATCCTTTGGAAGAGCATTAACCTCTGCAATGGTGTTAATTGTCGCTATTTTCTCAAACGATTTTGAAGCAACTTGTGAAGCATTACCTGTAGCATCATAAGCGATAGCCTTTACAGTAGCGCTCTCGGTCAATTCGAATGGAGCAGTGTAAGGTGTCGACTGATTTGTTGGATCAGTTCCATCAATAGTATAGTAAATCGAAGCGCCCTGAGTATCACAAGTAATACTTACCTCGGTGCTGCTCAAGAATGGAGTTGTACCACTAATAACTGGTGCTGCTACTGCAGGAGCAGTGCCTGAAGTATACGTAACTACTATAAGGTCAACACGAACCTGAGCAGATGGCTTAAATGTAAAACTAGCCGCATCACCAGTCCAAGTTACAACATTTTCAGAAGCAGATACTGAACCTGCCGAGAAAGTAGCATTGGCCAAAATACTTGCATAATCTGAATTGGTGTTACATGTAAATACAATCTTAGTAATATTTCCAACTGTGGATGTTACAGTAGTTGTACTTGAAGCATAAAACCTATAATTATCGGTTCTTCCCAATGCTGCTGAAGTAGAGCTGAAAGTAATACCACCTGATGTCATCTGATCAGCTGACGTGTCGGTTGTACTACCAGAAACAGTTCCTGGTGTAAAAGTCACATCTGCTGCCCATGCTCCAACAGCAAACATGGTCAACATTAAAAAAGATAAAATTTTCTTCATAAGTAATTGTTGTTTTAGAAGTTAATTAATAAAAAAACTGTTATCACAAAACTTTGCCACAAAGATATGAAAATAATCCAAAAATAAAAATTTATTTTACATATATTTATTAACAAAAATATGCAACAAAAACATAAGGATTTTTGTTGCATATTTTGTCTCATCGGTTTTTGACTATAGCGACGTAAATTATTAGTATCACGTTCATCATCAGGGCATAAATAATAGCAGGAATTGCGATTATGTCGTTGTTAAACACTAGCGGGCTACTCGCAATAGCAATGGCCTGGGCAGCATTCTGCATGCCAATCTCGATGACGATGGTGCGCCGCTCTCGAGTGTTAAGGTGCATAACCCACGCCATTGCCACCCCACTTGCCATGGCCAGCAAGATAAGTATCGTGATTGAGAGCCCTAGCTGCCCGAACTTATCGATTATAGCCTCACGGTTCTGAATAAAGAACACCGTAGCAAGGAAGATGAGAGCAGGGAAGGCTATCTTCGATAACACCTTATGGATTTTTTGTGCAGCAACTTCCCATTTTTTCTTGACAATAATACCCACTACAATAGGAAGAAACATAAGAACTATGTTCTGCATGAAGAGTTTGCCTACTGGCAGATGCACATTCACCGTAGCCCCGGCACTTGCAGTAACCCACTCCATAATCAAAGGCACTGTAAAAAGCGTAATAATGCTGCTGCACGCTGTCAGCGACACCGACAACGCCACATCGCCTTTTGCCAACATAGAGAATACATTCGACGAACTGCCGCCAGGGCAACATGCTATCAACACGAAGCCAATAAGAAATATGGGATCCAACTTCAGTGCCCACCCTATCAGCCAGGCCAGAGCCGGCAAAATAATAATTTGCCCTACAAGACCAGCAACAACAGGTTTTGGGCGATACTTAAAGAGCTTGAAATCTTCAAGCTGAAGGTTCAATCCCAACTCAAACATCAATAATGTGAGAATGGGCAATACTATCCAAATTGTGTTCATAATATTTTAGTTTGCAAGAGAACAAGAATTGAATTCTGCATTCAGCATTTTGCATTCAGCATTAACTAAAACGCTACCTGAAACTGAGTCACCCATGCCTTGGTGTCAGGGCCCAAGTTGC
>JAEEGL011999436.1_pt1 | contig 12486 bp, 6 predicted proteins | sample 9134231 | NCBI WGS metagenome assembly JAEEGL01 (sample SAMN16246548, study PRJNA631951) | gut metagenome | biome: gut microbiome; feature: rumen; material: fiber-attached | host: Bos | place: Iran: Karaj | collected 2018-10
ACGACTACCATAACTATGATCGCGCAGGCGGATACGACGCCGGATATTATCCACACAAGAGCGGGATTGCTTTCTTTTTTGTCCTGATCCTGCTCTTTTTCCGTTTCCGTTTCGGTTTCAGTCTCCGTTTCCGTTTCAGTTTTTGCGTCCGTTATCTGTTCCGTTTCGGTCTCGGTTTCCGTTTCCGGTTTGGTCTCGGGTTCCGTTTCCGTTTCTGTTATCTCTTCTATTTCGCCGTTTAACACGCCCGTTATATATGCGGCTTTTTCATCCGCTTCCTCGGCTGTTTTGCTGAAAAGGATGTTATGGACGTACATAACGTCGCCTTCCGCCGCGGCGGTAAAGAAGTCAAGACGTATGCCCGTTGCCGTGCCTTTCCATTTGGAGATCTTCTCCGCGCTTATGTTCACGTACTCGTATTTTCCGGTGCGCTGGACTCTTCCGACCGCGGACTGTCCGCCCTCGGCGCCGCCGCCGTTCGCGCAGAAGAATATCTCCGTCATATACGCTTCGCGCGCGTTCGTCTCCGGGATCTTATAGACTACCGTCGCGATCTTGTACTCATCCGCCGATATGTTCTCCGACGCGAACTGATAGCTTATATTAACGTACGGGTCGTTCGCTTTAAGCTCCGTCGCGGTGAGCTTCATATCGCCGTTTTCCCATTCCGCCGTGCACTCGTTCAAAGCGCCCGCCGTCGCGTCCGTATACGCTTTTGTCGGAAAAGACAGATTCGTCATATCTATCTCTACCCGCTCCGGTACCTCTATTTCAAATTTGCCCTGCTCCGCTCTTTCTTGCCCTATCGACAGGATCACGGAATTGTTTACGGAGCGGTCCGATCCGTCCGACGGGCTGTTTACGGTCTTTAACGTTTTATAATCGTTGCCGTTCGCTATCGTCATTGTAGTTGATCCGCCGCCGTCCACGAGGAACGCGTCGTACAGATCAAGGTCTTTTGCAAGCTGTGCAAGCGTTGACGTGCTGGCGCCGACAGAATAGCCTTTTTGTCTTCCGTCTATCGTTATCATAACGACTTTTTTGTCTACGGTATAGCCTAAAATGGTCGACGGGTAGTTCGTTCCCTCTCCGACGCCGTTACCCGTGAGCTTGCCGTTTCTTACAAACGGTATATGTCCGCCCACGCAGTTTGTAACTCTTTGCCACGTCTCCGAATTGCCTTCTTTATCGGTAACGGTGCACGTTATATTTATTTTATCGCCTACGTTGAATTCGTTTATATACGGTACTCTGTTTCCGCGCGCGGTAAGCACCATCTGATTTTCTTTTATAAGCGGCGGATCGGCATCGTCCGGGCCGTATATCGCCTTCAGCGTTCCGGTAATGTCCATGCCGTGGCACATTTTATAATCGCCGTCAAATTCGATCAGGATCTCGTACGCGTCGTCAAGCGCGAATTTATTTATCCCCTTCATCGCTTTGTCCGTATAAACGACGAGTGCGTTGTTCGCGGGCAGCCTGTTTATACCGTCCGCCTTTACTTCCTTGCCGGTGTTTTCGTCCTTTATCACGACGGCCGCCTGCGGCGTGCCCATTACGGGAACGAAATCGTCCGTCACGCCGAAAGACTGGAATTCGCCCTCGTACGGTGTCTCCTGCACCATGTGAGCCGTTGAATATATCTCACCGTCCGACATATTGAAGCCGCGGGAGACGGGAAAACTCTTTTTCACAACGGCGTCGGAATATCCGCCGTATTTCGTGCCGCTGCCCTCGACTCTCGCGTGGGCGTACGTCACCATCCACATATCGCCGTTCACGCCGGCTATCGCGGTCTTGCCGTTTTTCTTCGAGGTAAACGCGGTCATCACGCTTTTCGTCGTTGCGAGCTTAACCGCGCAGTCGTTTGAATATACGACGTCAAAATATAGATCTCTCTGCGCCAGATCAAACTCGATCACGTTTATTTTCTGCTGTTTATACGGCGACTCCGCCGGCACTTCGATATAGTATCTGGTAACGCCGGGATAGATTTCCGTCGTGTTGCGGAAAGTTTCTCCTTTGAGCTCTCCCAGAGCGCCGGCCGCCGCTGTCAATAAGCACGCCAGAACAAGTACGGTCGATAAAATTCTTGGTTTTCTCATATCCTTACCCTCAATAAAATCTGATCAGATGTATTATATCATCACACCGGAAAAAAGTCAATACGGATACAAAAAACACACCGCAAAATATGCAGTGTGTTTTTGTTTTTTGTGTTGCGCCGACTGTTGTATATCAGTCTGCGGTCATACCGGAACGCTCGATACCCTGGATAAGATATCTCTGGCAGAACAGGTAGATCACTACCAGCGGAGCCATTATCATAAGTCCGCAGGTGTTTCTTATAGCCGCGTTATACATCGACGAGCCGGCGTACGTTATATTCAGCGATTCGGGTATCGCTATAACGTTTTTCATCAGCACCATCGACGTTCTTGTGAAGAACAGCGACGTATAGAACGTATCCGTCCATTGCCATGAGAACGCAAACAGGAATATCGTTATCATCATAGGAACGGACAGCGGCAGTATTATCTTGACAAACGTCTTGAATATGCCGGAACCGTCTATGTAAGCGGATTCCTCCAGCTCGTTCGGGACGCCGCGGTAGAACTGTCTCATCATAAATATATACAGACCGTTCTTGAACGCAAGACCCGTTGCCGAAAGCATTGCGAGCGGTATATAGGTATTCGTCAGGTTGATGCTCGTTACGCCGCCGGTGATGTTGAGCTGCGGCAGCCATCGCGATCCGCCGCCGAGAAGCTGTATGATACCGAGTACGTCAAAGTAGCGGAATTTCATGAACAGCGAGAGCTGCAGCGTCTGGTGCGGGATTATCATTGAGAATATAACGAGTAAGAACAGTATCTTGTTGCCCTTGAATTTGAACTTTGCAAGACCGTAGCCGATCATGGCGCAGACGAAAGTCTGAAGCAGAGCCGCCAAGATGGACAGCACAGCCGTGTTGCCGACCGCCTGCATATACTTGTTTTCCAAGAATATGTATTTATACGTGTCAAGCGTGAAGTTCTTGGGTATGAGTTTTACCGTTGCGTCAACAAAGTCATCCGGGCCCATAAAGGACGAGGAAACTTTCGTAAAGAACGGGAACAGGATTATGTATGCGATACCGATGAGTATCACGTAGCGGAAAATTGCCCAGACAACTTTCGTTAAAAAGTTTTTGGTCAAGAATTTCGCTTTCATTCTCTGCCAGAACGGAGTTCTGTCAAATTCCACCTTTATGGTGTTCTTCGTCTCTCTTTTAACTCTGGGTTCAGTCTGTGAATTATTCATGATATCACCTCCTTAATCCCTTCTCTGGTAGAAGACGAACGCGCTCATCAGAAGCGCCGCCAATATGACCGCCACTATGACTATGGCGAAGTATATCCACGCCATAGCGACGGAGAGCGTATCTTTACCGGCTTCGCCGTAAACCTGGTTAATATACGACATAACGGAGTTCGTTGACGACGTGAACGCGTCTATTATCGTATATATGAAGTTGACAAGGATCATCGGGCTTATCATCGGGAAGGTTATCTTCCAGAAGGTCTCCCAAGCGGACGCGCCTTCAACGTTGCAGGATTCGTAAATGGCGGGGGATATAGACTGTAAGCCTGCCAGGAAGATAAGCATCTGAACGCCCGAACGGTTTACAATGTTGTAAATGTTGTTCAGTATTGACGAAACGTATTTTGCCATTCCGCCGCCTATCTTCATGTTTGAGAACAGATATTCAATATCCATCGCCGATACGATTTCCGCAACGCTTGTAGTTTGCGCGGCGTTTGTACCGATGCCCTCCGTATCCGACATATAAGTCATTAAGCTCGTGTTGCTCGTATCTATCTGTGCGATAAGACCGGTGGATAATATAACCGGAACGAAGAATATCGCACGGAACGCGGCTCTGCCCACCATTTTCTGGTTGAGCAGAACTGCGATGAACAGCGAGAATATCAGTATTGCGGGAACGTCAAGAACAAGCTGTCTTAAACCCGCGGTGAGTATCTGGCTGTAGTTCGGATCCGAGAACAACGCTTCGCGGTAGTTGGCTAAACCCGCCCAGACAAGCTGGTAGGATTCGCCGGCGTTTATTCTTTCTATCGTGGTGACGCTGTATAAGAAAGATTCAAATACTACGGGGAGATATATTACTATAAATCCGATTATGAAAGGGAGCGTGAACAGGTAGCCGCCTCGCGCAGTCTTCTTTTCCAGCGAATGGACTTTTCTGCGCTTTTTCTTCGCGGGGGTCGCTGCAAGCTTTACTTCAGCTTCTTTATTCATTATTCAGCCTCCTTTTCTGCATAGTATGATACGAATCCCAACGGGGCGATCTCTCCGTCATAGCCGTCTACGGTTACGGCGTAGTTGTTGTAGTTTAAAATGAACGTCTTGCCGTTTTCGTAAGTCACGCGGACTATCTTGCCGTTGTTGACTATATCTTCGGGATTTACGTCGTCCCCTATGGATTCTTCACCGGACTCTTCCGGTTCTTCTTCGGCTTCGGACACGGCTTCCGTCTCCGCCTCGGTCTCTTCTTCCGTTACGACCTCCACTGTGGTTTCGCCTTCGTTTCCGAGATCCTCGGGTTCGACCGTTACGGCTTCGTCCGTTGTGTCTTCCGCCGGTTCTTCCGTTACTTCGTCAGCAGTCTTTGCTTCTTCCAAAGCACGGGATTCGCTTTCTTCTTCAAGTCTTCTCTGTTCGTCTTCCTCACGCTCTCTGATCTCCTCAGCCGTAAGTACGCGAACGCCCTTGATGAATTCGTGGTTTACAATGATCTTATCCTGAACGTCTTTCAACGCTTCATTCAGGATCTTGTATTTTTCAACAAGACCGGATTCAGCCCAGATCTTGAAGTTGACCGAGTACATCTTCTTGTATTCGGTGTCTTTCTTTAAGATATCCGTATTCTCGTAAGCTAACAGGAAGTACGGAACGGCGCCGTTTTCGATCGCCTTCAGCATTTCCTGATCTATATCGCCCGCCATGTTGAGCGACGTGCCGGCGAACTGTACGTAACCGTGGAGCACCATGCCCATGAACGGTATCGCCTCGCTCGTCCGCAGGTACTGGCTGGAATCAAGCGGTATATCGAGTATGTAATCCGAGTTCTTTACCGCGTACAGGTTACCGCCGTTTACCATTACCTTGCCGAAGTCTTCCTGCATCTTTGCAAGCAGCTCCATTACAAGGCTCTTGCTGTCGTCTCTGTTGTACGCGTCCTTCTTGTCGAAGTCGGAGTTCAGATCGGAGCCGAGCGTGCCGGCGGATATACCGGACGGAGCGTATTTCAGAAGTTTAGGCGCCATGTGCTCATAGAAGTGCATGAACACGGACGTTGATACGAGGTTCGGACCCCATCTTCTCGTCATCTGGTACGCCGGATCGTAGTAATACGTTCTCGGATAACGGTTATCCATCGTCTTTGCGGCGTGCTTCTTATAGGAGAAGCCGTCGAACAGTTTGGTCTTGAGCAAATACGTGAACTCAAATTCGGGGAATATTTCAATTCCCTTTTCGTTGGCGTACTTCATAAGGTCTTCAAATCCCTTGTTGCCGCCGACTTTCTTCTCCCACTTGACGTTATAAGGCACCGTGGCGTTAAGACCGCCGTTCGCATAGCCCGTCAGCTTGAACTTGATGTTCGTTATGCCTTCGCCTTCAAGCTGTTCGTACATAGCCTTTATATCGTCAAACGAGGTAAGAGGTTTCTTTACGGTTACAGGTACGGAGAGTACCGTATCTTCCGTCTCTATCGTACCGAGAGTCTCGAGTATGAGCGGGATATCGGATTTTATCTCGTCCGCTTTGAGTCTTTCTATCTGACCGGTGGATTCAAGGTAGTAACGGCAGGCGTTGACCATGCCCATGTAATCCGCGGAGTAGAATTTGGATTCCGTATCCGTCTTGCCCTCGTCTTCAAGGCTCTTGTAGTAGTCGTTTACCTTTTCGGTATCTGAGAGCATGAAATACTTGACCGTGTAGTTGCCTGTGTATTTTCTCTTTGCGGAGACCGTCCACATCGCGTCGTCAGCCGCGGAGCCCATCGCCTCTCTCAAGCTGTAGGAGTCCGTCGGCCTCGGGAAGAACTTGGTCTGCACCGTGCTGTAAATGTGCGTCGATCCGCCGCCGTTGACCGTCGAGATCTGCGCTAACGCGTCGCCCTCCGTCAGGATAGCGAAGTATCCTCTGTTGTCCGTCACTATGGTGGACTTCATTTCGGTCTTGGTCTTGATCCAGTAACCGTACTGGTCCTGGTACCATTCTTCCTCGGGAAGATCTACCGTGACCGCCTTGACAGTTCTGCTGTAGTAGTTTTCAACAACGCCGTAGACCGGCATCCTCATCGTCTGGCGGTGCGCCGGATCCGTCGTGTAGTACGCGTAGTCCGGGCCGTAGACGTTTGCGGTAATATTCAGCGGTTTCGTTATATCCTCAAATCTCGTCAGCGTACCGCTGCCGTCCGGGATAAACGTGAAACCGGAATTCGTGCTGTTGCCGCAGCCGAACCACGGGTTGACCTGCAGGTAATCGAGCGTGTAGACGTTTTCGTCAAAGCTTATGCTGTTTGCCGCAAGCGTCTGAGTTATACCGTCTTCGTCAAGCGTGTACTCTATCGCCATTCTGAACAGAGGCTGGGACGCCGCCGCGACCTCAAATTCTGTTATATCGTGGTCGTAGTCGAGCTCTTCGTAGCTGTAATCGGGCGCGTACATTTTGATGTACTGCTCCAGCATATTGAACTCTCTGTCCTTCGTATCCGTGCCGAGCACCCATACGAACGGATATTTTTTAAGTATCGGCCACTGGGAGAGCATCTGGTCACGCTGGCTCTTCGTTATCGTGGGGTCGTTTATGTTCTTAGGCGAGTAGAAGCCCTGTTCAAACTTACCTAAAATGAACGCCTGCTGTGATTCAGCCAGCTCCGCAACGTTATTACGCATAGGCTCAATGATCATTTCCTGGAAACGTTCGTCCGTTATCATCTGCGGAACGAGCCATCTCGTCTGTGATTTACCGAGCGTATATTCAACACGGACACCGTTCTTGATATTCTTTACGACTATCTGCTCACGCAGCGCGGCTTCCGTATAGCTGTTATACACCGTTGTTTTTGAGCCTGTTGTGAACTGGAGTATTATCTGCGACATCAGCTCCGCCTTGGTGTCCGCGGAACCTTTTGTCGAGCCTATGTCATACGGGTTGGAGAACAGGATCTGGCCGGTCCTCTTGTCTTTTAACGCTATCTCGCCGTATGACGCGCGGACGTAAAGCTGATAGTTTTCATTTTCTATCCTCAGCTTCATATCCTTCAGTTTGTCTTCCGGAGTTTTGTAGACGACCTTGAGTATGTCTATGCTCATATCGTCGCGTCCGTTTTCGTCTTCAGTATCTTCGGTCTCTTCCTCTTCGGTCGCTTCAGCCGATTCTGCATATACCGGCATATTTACCGTGAATATAACGGTGAACACGCTGACCAACATTAAGAAGGCAAGTAAGGTTGAGAGTATTTTTTTCATATTTTCTTTTCCTCCCATCCTTTCTAAATTCGGTACGACAGCTCTGTGACGACGTTTGCCACAAAACCGACGATCTTCTGTATAAGGTTCGTGAACAGAAGCGCTACGAACATTATGAACGCCATACCAACGATAGTACCGGCTGACGTGAGAATGTTTTTGATGAATGAATAGTCGTGAGTTACCTGTGAGCCGAAGAATATCAGCATACCGACCCATACCCACATCACGCCTACGATAAGCGTGAGCACCTTGCCTTCGGAGAGGCTCAGTACGTGCGACAGAAGCGTCTGCGGTATGATGCACAGCGGTATCGGAACGAGCGCGTAGCACGTTGCGATGAAGATGTCCTTCAGGCTTCCTTCACCTTCAAACAGCGTTGTCAGACACCAGTTTGAAAGTACCCAGAGTCCTACCGGAACGACTATTGAGATTATCTGTCCGAATATGCTCTGATAGCCCCTGCTCGGATTGAACAGGTACGAGGTTCCTATGCCGTTGTACGTGAACGCCGCTATCGCTATCGCCAGCCACGTCAAGGCGCCTCTTACTGAACCTCTCTTCTCGTGCTTCAGATCCCAGAAGCCGTCAAACGGGTGCATCATAAGGTGGAAGGCGAAGATGACCTCTTCTCCGTACGACCTTCTGCCGCCCGGTCTCGTTGCGACCTCCTTATTCCTCTTTCCGACGAAGCGGAAGAAGAAATACAGACCTACGACTACTACTACGATGACCAGCGGTACGACAAGCGCGTATTTAGCGACCCAGTTCTTTCTGTACTGCTTGAACGCCGTGGAGTAGTTTGACGTTTCGTACGCCGCCTCGTACATCTTCATGGCTTCCTTGTAGTCGCCCTCTCTGTAATAGGCTTTGCCTATACCGACGTACGCTTCGTCAAAGTTGTTGTTTCTCATGAGGATGCCTCTCCAGTTTTCGGCAGCCTCGTCATAATTTAAGTTCTTCTGGTTTTCCAGAGCGCTTATAAGGATGTTTCCGTATTCCGTTCTCTTGAAAACCGTTATATTGTCCGCCGTGTTGTCAAGCACGAGCAGATCGTTGCCTTTATAGACTATACCGTTCACGGTCTCCATGTTGCCGAGCTGTGAACCCTGGTCGCCGAATACGAACATCAGGGAGCCGTCCTCGTCATACGTGAACACCTTTGATCTCGTTTTGTCTATGATGCTCCACGTTCCCATAGGTCCTAACGCCACGTCGACGATCTTTGAAGGACCGTAGATGTTGGAGCTTGTGGAAGCGGAGTAGTTTATCCTGACCTCACCGGATGGCGGGAAGAAGCCGTTTCTCTTTAAGATCTCGTCGCCCTGGGTGTTCAGCATCTTTACAGGCGCGTATTCACCGGATTTTGATTTGCCGGTTATCGCGGACTGCTGCGCGCCTTCGTCCAGGTTGATGTTGGTAACGTAGATCATACCGTTGTCGTCTATCGTTATGTTCTCATACTCGGACGAGACCGTTCTCTGCTGCTGGTCTATCTGTTCCTGAGTCTGGAATCTTCTCCAGAAGATCTGCCAGGCGGAGAGCGGAGCTTTCTGCGCTCCTATGAAGCCCTGGAACGTTCCGTCGCTGTCCATCGCTATGATACCCTGGTAGGTAGAGGATGAAACGACGTACATTCTTCCGGATCTGTCTACCGCTACGGCTTTAGGACGGTAGAGGTCGTCTACCGAGAACTCGTCGGCTATCGGCTTTTCAACTATCCTGACGTAATTGGCGTCACGGTCGAATATTACTATTCTGTTGTTGTCCGTATCGCAGACGTAGATGTTCGTCTCCGTTACGAATACGCCCTGCGGGTTGTTGAATTTATCCTGTATGCCCTGGCTGTTTACGAATTTTTCTATGTAATAGCGGAGCTTATATCTTTTGTTCAGCACCACTATCCTGTTGTTGCCCGCGTCCGCTATGTAGACGTTTTCCTTGTCGTCCACGAATATGTCGGACGGGTTTTCAAGCGCGGGCGATATGCCCATCGTGTCGCTTGTTACTATCTCGTCCGGAACGAAGGCGTCCGGAGACTCCATCATATTTCCGTTTATATCGTACGTATACGATTTATAGGAATAATATGCTGACGTTATCGGCGCCAATACGAGCAGGATGACGAATGCGACTGCGGCGGCTCTTATAATTTTATTCATTATATTACCTCCTTAGTCTTTCATACCGGACGAAGCCATCGTCTCTATGATATTACTCTGCGAGACGACGAACACCGTAACGGGTACGATCATCATGATGACCATCGCCGCGGTACTTGCACCGGCACGAACGATACCGGCGGAAAGTATCTGCTGTATAGCGTAGTTGAACGTCTTTAACTGCTCGGACTGGATATACACGGATGAACCGGTGTTCCACAGGCCCTGGAACGAATAAACTATCAGAGTCAGCCAAGCCGGTTTGACCATCGGCATAGCTATGGACCAGAACACCTTGAATTCGCTCGCGCCGTCCAGACGCGCGCTCTCAAGCGCTTCGTTTGAGACGGAGCTGTCCATGAACTGCTTCATCAGGTACAGACCCAGAGTCGAGCAGCACGCCGGCAGGATGATCGCCAGCAGGTTGTCAATGAGTCCCAAGTACGAGAACGTGATGAAGTTTGCGATACCCGTAACGGTGGAAACGAACATAAGTGATAAAACTATCATCTGGAATATCGTTTTTCTTCCCGGGAAAGGTATCTTTGACAGCGCGTACGCTGCAAGCGAACCGAGACACAGGTTGCCGAACGTTCCGGCAACGGTTATGAGCACCGTGTTGAATATGTATCTTGAAAACGGCACCCACGACGTGTTCATCAGCTTGAACAGGTCTGCGTAATTCTTGAACGTCGGGTTAATGACGTAGAATTTAGGCGGGAATATCCACAGCTCATCAAGAGGTTTAAGCGACGTCATTACCGAGAAGTACATCGGTATGAACATCAGCACGCCCAGTACGACAAGCAGTACGGTGATACCCGCGTCGCCCCCGGCAGACCGGTTAAGGACGACTTTGTGATTTCTTACACGCATCTTCCTTGCCATATTACTGTCCCACCTTTGATAAGAGTTTCTTGATAAGCATGTTACTGCCTATCATCATCAAGAACAGAATCGTCGCGATGGCGGATGAATATCCGACCTCGAAACGCTGTCCGCCGTAGTCCTCCAGGTGATGCATTATAGTCCACGCGCAGTAGTCAACGGACGGGAAGCCCGCAAGCGCCGTAACTATACCGCCGAAACCGAAGGAACCCGTGATACTCATAACGGCACCGAACATCAGCTGTTCTTTCATCGCCGGCAGCGTTATGTACCACAGCTCCTGCCACCTGTTCTTTACGCCGTCAAGCGCGCCCGCTTCGTACAGGCTGTTGTCGACGATCTGAAGACCTGCGATGAACGAAAGGAACGTAGTACCGAGCGACGTCCAAAGCGCGACCACTATACACAGCGGCATAACGTAGTTGGCGTTCTGGAAAAACTGGATCGGCTCCGTTATGAAGTTGTACTCGATCAGAAATCCGTTTACGTAACCGTACCGGTCTGACGAGAAGAATATACCGAATATCTGATACATCGAGCCCGCTATCGACGGAGCGTAGAATATAAGCGTTACGAACGCTCTCATCTTAGGCGGCAGCTCGTTTATGAACCATGCTACGAAAAGCGATAACAGATATGATACAGGACCTGTGACCACCGCGAATATAAGCGTGTTCTGTATGGCGGTAAGGAATATATCGTCATCAAGGAACAGTCTTACGTAGTTGTCAAGTCCTATGAATTTCGGCCATTCGAGCAGGTTGAATGAAGTAAAGCTCAGAATCATTGAAAGGAAGACGGGAACGACCGTGAACACGAAGAAGAGTATGAAGAACGGCGCTATCATAAAGTAGCCTGCCTTGTGCTTCTTCATCTCTTTGAGGGTCCACTGGGCCTTCGTCATATCCTTTCTTGCCACCGGCTTTGCTTTTCTCTCTTTTATTGCCGTATTCTGTGACATTTTGGTTTTCTCCTGTTTATAAATTTGCGTTAATACTATATGAATTTATATTATAGAGATCAGCCGAACCATTCCGGATGAGCTTCTATATTCTGAGCTTTGAAATCTTCATAAGTAATCAGACCAAACTCTTTGCGCTTACGCGACAGCTCGTTATTGATGTACTGTATCTGGTCAAGCAGCGAATCCGTTGCGTTCGCGTTGTTGTTGTAGCAGTTTAAGAATGCAAAGTCGACGTAACGCGTTATGATGTAGCCGCCCGGGAATTCCGGTGTGCCTTTAAGGTGCGCGAACTGCGCCTCAAGGTTCTTTCTTTCCTGGTTGGTCCACGACATGTTGCGCAGCGCCTCGGTATTGGCCGTATTGAATTTCGCCGCCATACCGATTATCGCCTCGTACTGCTTCGCGTAGGAGGACTGAGCTTCCGCTCCCGTCCACCATTTCATGTATTCCCAGCAATTCTTGCGCAGCTCTTCGGATCTGCCCTTGGTGTCTCTCATGAGGACCGTTGCGGAGACCGAACACGGTGCGTTGCTGTTTATAACGGGCTTGCCGTCTTCTCCGTAGACTATCTTGCCGGACGCGTCTCTTTGCACCGTACCGGGCAGGAGCGTGAACTCCCAGAGTCCGCGGAGCTCCGTTGCGTAAATGGTGAACTGGTTGTACGTCAGGTAATCCGCGACCGCTATCGGCATCTCGCCCATTCTGAAATACGTGGCGAGGTCGTATGCACGCGGGAATTTGAACGTCTGGAACAGTGTCACAAGCTCTTCAAAGCATTCAAGCGAAGTCCTGGAATCTATGTTTATCTGCATACCGTCAAGCACGCCGTCGCCGTCAATATCGGAATAGATGTCCTCGTCACGCTGATACATCAGCATTATGAGTCCGCCCAAACTTGACGGGAAGCCTACCTTGCGGTAATTTATCTGAA
>JAEEGL012935708.1_pt1 | contig 12486 bp, 9 predicted proteins | sample 9134231 | NCBI WGS metagenome assembly JAEEGL01 (sample SAMN16246548, study PRJNA631951) | gut metagenome | biome: gut microbiome; feature: rumen; material: fiber-attached | host: Bos | place: Iran: Karaj | collected 2018-10
CAACCACGCAGCGTAGCAGTCTCCCGCGAAGTCGCCACTAGTGGCAAGCTACTGCAGGCGCTCGTGGAGCCACGGCTTGCGGCCCGCAGCATCTCGTCCCGCAAAGCAGCCGACGCTTGCGGAGCCACCGCCACGTGGCGCAAAGCAGAGAAACTCCGCGGAGCCATAGCACGCGGCACTTGCAAAGCACCATCCACGCGTGCCCGGCTTAGTGACCAGGCAGCATAGCGCCGGGCGCTGCGTCAAGGACGCACCGCAGGCGCGGCAGGGCCCTGTGGCTGTCTCGGTCGCGGCCAAAGAACTCATTAATCCCCGGAACTGTGAATGGTAACTACGGCCCCGGGCGGCAGATTAATTTTTTGAACAAACAGATTAATTGAGTGTAAAGACCGCTATGGGGTCCGGATAATATACTTCCTTTAGACAATCGTTTTGGGAAAAACGAAAATTTAAAGGAGGTATTTTTTTATGAAAAGAAGTTTATTGGCGCTGATGTTATCAGCAACCATGGGGGCCTTACTCATGACAGGTTGTGGACAGACTGCTCCCACAGAAGCTGCACCTGCTACAACAGAGGCTCCTGCAGCAACAGAGGCCGTGGCTGAGGAGCCTGCTCCTACAGCAGAGAAGCCTGAAAACGAAAAGCTGGTGGTTGGTTTTGCACAGATCGGACAGGAGTCCGGATGGCGTGACGGTGAGACCAATGACATTCAGTGGTACGCAGCACAGCACACAGACACAATCGACCTGGTATTTGCAGATGCTCAGCAGAAGCAGGAAAACCAGATCAAAGCAATCCGTAACTTCATCGACATGGGCGTTGACGTAATCGCATTTCCTCCTGTAGTTGAGACCGGTTGGGAAGCAGTTCTCACAGAGTGTCAGGAAGCAGGAATCCCTGTAATCCTTGTAGACAGAGGCGTTGACGAGTCTTGTGCAGATCTCTACGCTACACAGATCTCCTCAGACTTCATCTGGGAAGGTGCACAGGCAGCTGACATGGTTGGCGAACTTCTTGGCGGAAGCGGCAAGGTAGTTGAGCTTGAGGGAACAGTTGGTGCCTCAGCAGCCAACGAGCGTAAGCAGGGCTTTGATGATGAGCTCGCAGCTAAGTATCCCGACATCGAGATCGTAGCTTCTCAGACTGGTGACTTCACAAGAGCACTTGGTAAAGAGGTTATGGAGTCTTTCCTTAAGTCTTACGACGACATCGATGCAGTATTTGCACACAACGATGACATGGCTCTCGGCGCAATCGAAGCTATCAAAGAAGCAGGCTTAAAGCCCGGCGTTGATATCAAGGTTGTAGGATGTGACGGTGTTAAGGGCGCATTCGAGGCTATGGTAGCAGGCGAGATGAACGGAACAGTTGAGTGTAACCCTTGTCTTGCAGCTCAGGTATTTGATGCAGCAGCCAGACTTAAGGCCGGCGAGACACTTGATAAGTGGATCGTTTCCAACGACGGTGTATACACACAGGAAGATGCTGAGGCAGAGCTTCCTAACCGTACATATTGATGTAGGGGAAAAGAAATAAAGAAAGCGATAAGGATAGAGTTTGGGCTTCCAAACTCTATCCCCTTTGGGGGAAGCTATGGGGAATAACACGATTCTTACAATGAAAGATATCTGCAAAGAATTTCCCGGCGTGAAGGCTCTTGACGGAGTGGAGTTTGAACTTCGCTCCGGAGAGATACACGCTCTCTTGGGAGAAAACGGCGCAGGTAAATCAACTCTTATCAAGGTACTGACGGGAGTCGAACAAAAGGACTCCGGTACCATCGTAATGGACGGACAGGAGATATCTCCTTTAAGTCCTATAGATGCTCAGAATGCCGGTATCAGCACGGTATATCAGGAAGTTAATCTGTGTCCCGACCTGTCTGTGGCAGAGAACGTCTTTATCGGACGCGAGCCCAAAAAGCAGGGAAGGATCGACTGGAAGACAGTCTTTGAGAGAACAAGACAGCTCCTTAAGGAGTTTGACCTTGATATCAATGTTGAGGAGAGACTTGATAATTTCTCGGTTGCGATTCAGCAGATGATAGCCATCGCCAGAGCCGTGGATGTAAACGCCAAGGTACTTATTCTGGATGAGCCCACATCATCTCTGTCCACTCAGGAAGTTAAAAAGCTCTTCGAAATCATGAATATGCTTAAGGCCAAGGGCCTTGGCATTATCTTTGTAACACATTTCCTTGACCAGGTTTATGAAGTTTCTGACAGGATCACGGTCCTTAGAAACGGCACCTTCGTAGGCACCTATGACGCCGATAAACTGCCTATGCTGGAACTTGTGGGCAAGATGATCGGCAAGGATTACGACAGCCTTGAAGCCATCGAGAAGCTGGCAAGCAGTAGCGACAGCTTTGAGGAGCTTCTTAAGATAGAGAACGGATCAACCGCTGATATTGAGGATGTCAATATCACCATCGGAAAGGGCGAAGTTACAGGCTTTTCAGGCCTTCTGGGCTCCGGCCGAAGCGAGATCGCAAGACTCATCTTCGGAGCGGACAAAAAGATATCGGGCAAGACCTTGCTTAAAGGGCAACCCAGGGACATCAGGGATCCTCTTGATGCCATCAAGAATGACATGGCCTTTTGCCCGGAGGACAGAAAGAAGGAAGGCATCGTAGGTGATCTGTCCATCAGGGACAACATCATCATTGCTCTTCAGTCCAAGCGCGGTCTGCTTCACAGAATATCGAGAAAAGAGGCTGATGAAATTGCCGACAGACTTATAAAAGAACTTGCCATCAAGACTCCCTCTGCAGATCAGAAGATCAAGAACCTCTCCGGAGGCAATCAGCAGAAGGTTATCCTTGCAAGGTGGCTTGCCACCGATCCAAGCCTTCTGATATTGGATGAGCCCACAAGAGGTATCGATATCGGAGCCAAGGCTGAGATCCAGAAGATAGTGGTAGAGCTTGCGAGCAAAGGAATGAGTTGCATCTTTATATCTTCGGAGCTTGAGGAGATGGAGAGATGCTGCAGCAAAATGTTCGTGCTGCGAGATAAGAAGATAGTGGGATCTCTAAGTGGGGATGAGATCAGTCAGAGTGCTATCATGAAACAAATTGCGGGGGAAACATCGGTATGAAAAAATTAACGCAAAAATTGGAATTTAAGCCTCTCTGCGTGCTGATAGCCATTATCCTGATCTGTGGATTTATATCAGGCGGTGATTTCTTTAAGATCACCATCGTGGACGGGCATCTCTACGGACGTCTCATAGACATCCTCAGAAACGGTAGCCGCTACGCCATTCTGGCAGTGGGCATGACAATGGCCCTGGGAACCGGCGGAACCGATATTTCCGTCGGATCTGTAATGGCTATATCAGGAGCGATTGCCTGCTCCATAGTAGACCAGAGAATCCTGGCCGGTCTTGGCGGCAACGTGGTATTGGCAGTGGCACTGGCTCTTTTGGCAGGTGCTGTGTGCGGAGCATGGAACGGCTTCATGGTAGCCAAGCTTAAGGTTCAGCCCATGGTCGCAACCATGATCCTTTTGACCGCAGGCCGAGGAATTGCGCAGCTGATAGCTGACGGCAAGATCGTAACCATAACCTCCGATGCTTACTACAGCATAAGCGGAGGATATTTCCTGGGACTTCCCGTTCCCATGTTCATCGCTCTTGGAGTGATTGTTCTCTTCATGGTGCTGACAAGATGCACAGCCTTTGGAATGCAGGTTGAGGCCATCGGTGTAAACGCCAATTCCAGCCGTCTTGCGGGAATCAAGGTTGAGAGAAATCTCTGGCTCATCTATATTCTCTGCGGACTTACAGCAGCTCTTGCGGGCATCATCGAGAGCGCAGGAATAAAGGGTGCCGACTGTAACAACTGCGGCCTTATGATAGAGCTTGACGGAATCCTGGCAGTTGCCATCGGCGGAACAGCTCTTTCAGGCGGAAGATTTTCTATCATCTCAAGTGTTATCGGAGCTCTGATAGTCCAGACTATTTCAACTACAATCTACGCCTTTGGCGTAGCTCCGGAGCTTACAAGAGTTGCCAAGGCAATCATCGTCATCATCGTATGTCTCCTTCAGTCCAAGCCATTCATGGATAGATTCAGGAGTGTGTTTGGAAAAAAAGCTAAAGTGGAGGTGCATGCGTAATGAATAAGAGAAAGAGTCTCAAGCTTGAAAATATCTCCATGATAATTGCCTGCGCACTGTTTGTGCTGATGTTCATCATAGGAAGTCTTATCTATGATCACTTCGGCAGCGTTTCAACATTTTTTAACCTGTTCAACGACAACGCTTATCTGATCGTTGTGGCAGTGGGTATCACCTTTGTACTTCTGACAGGCGGCATTGATATCTCAGTATCCTCAGTGGTTGCCTTCACCTGTGTGCTCTCAGCCTATCTGCTTCAAAAGGGATGGCCCGCATACATAGTTATTCCGCTGGTTCTGGTGGTGGGCCTTATAAACGGCTTCTGCGTAGGCTACTGCGTTCAGGTCTTTAAGATACAGCCCTTCATCATAACCCTGGCTTCACAGTTCCTGCTCCGCGGCATGTGCGCTGTGGTCAGCACGGTTTCCATACCGATCGAGAACGGCTTCTACAAGGCAGCAGCTCTCAACAAGATTTCTTTTAAGATCGGAAGGACCAACGCCAAGCTTTACCTTTATGTTTTTCTTGCGCTACTGGTGGTTTGTATTGCATACTATGTATTAAAATACACTAGATTCGGAAGAACGGTTTATGCCATCGGAAGTAACGAGCTGAGTGCGCAGTACATGGGACTTAACGTAAAGTGGGTTAAGATAGGAGTCTACATGATATCAAGCTTCTGCGCGGCCCTCGGCGGAATAATATTCAGCTTTTATACACTGGCAGGCTACTCCCTGCAGAACATGGGTATGGAGCTGGATGCTATCTCATCGGCGGTCATCGGCGGAACACTTCTTACCGGAGGAGTTGGTAATGTGCTGGGATCTGTGATCGGTGTTCTCATTCAGGGCGTCATCCAGACCATCGTCACATACCAGAACTTGAATGCATGGTGGACAAGAGTTACTATTGCAGCTCTTCTGTGCCTGTTTATAGTTCTGCAGAGGCTCATCTCCATAAGAGCCGACAGGCAAAAGAAAAAGAGCTGAAAAGCTTCAGATAGGAGAAAAATGAGGATTGTTATGCTGTTTTCATAAGGGCAGCATAACAGTCCTATTGTTGTTTTTATGAAAAGTAAAGTCCTTTCGGGGATCATCAACAAGATGAATCTCAGAAGCAAGTTAATATGGACCTACTGTCTTATCACCATTATTCCGCTTTTGATGCTGGCGATACTGATGGTGGGCAAGATGACGAATGATGCGAGGAAGGATACCGAGAGCTACGCTGACCAGCTATCCCGCCAGGTGGGAGATGCCATGGACGTATATATGGATACCCTTGGCGAGCTCATGGATTATCTGGTGACCTCCATGGAGGAGGAAGCGGACTCGGATATGGCAAAAGAGCTAATGCTAAAGCGCCACAGAAATGTGATAAAAGCCTACCCTGAGATCGTGGGGATCGCCGTGGCTTCCGAGGATGATGTCTTTATCGGAACGGGCATGAAGAGGATTTCCAGAGATTATCTCGGAAACGAGGAGTGGTTTTACAAGGCTCCCGCCAAGGGCGATGGCATCGCGGTTTTAAATTCCTCGGAGGGCAAGATCGTTATTACCAATGAAGCCTACAGTGCAGATCAGCTCTTTTCCATTATGGGTACCGGAGAGGTAAACGGAGTTAAGACGGTCATCCTCATGGATATCAAGAAGGACGTTTTAAAGTCTCTTATTGAGTCAGTTTCCGGCAAGCAGGACAGCTTTGTTTTCATTGAGGATCAGTCGGGGGAGATTGTTTATACCCCTGTTAATCCCGTGGTTTACAGGATTGATGACAAGGCCCTTTCCTTAAGGGACGGAGAGAAGCAGAGCCTTAATATCCAGGGAAATGAGTATCTCCTTAGCGCCTCGGTTTCCGGGGATATAGGCTGGAAATTTATCAGTGTTACCTCACTCCTTGATCAGCAGCAGGCGGTATTCAGGATGATCCTCATATCACTTTTGAGCGCCCTGTTTGTGCTGGGAATGGTGGTATTTTTGTCCATCCGGCTGGCGGATTCCTTTAATAAGCCCATCAAGAAGCTCACGGACAAGATGGAGCTGGTTGAGCAGGGAGATCTGTCGGTTCGGGCCAATCTTAAATACAACGACGAGATCGGCATGCTGGGTAACAGCTTTGACCACATGCTTGACAGAATGAACACGCTTCTTCAGGACATCCAGACCGAGAAGCAGAGAACTCTGGCAGCAAGGCTTAAGAGCCTTCAGGAGCAGATCAAGCCTCACTTTCTCTATAACACTCTGGACACCATCAACTGGATGGCCAGAGAGCACGGGGCTGAGGACGTGGTCAAGATGGTGGAAGCCCTCACCAGCATGTTCAGGCTGGGACTGTCCCAGGGACGTGACTACATCAGCGTCCGGGAGGAAATCGAGCACGTCAGGAATTATCTGTATATCCAGAGTGTGCGCTATGAGGATAAGCTGGTTTACGAGATCAACGCCAGCGACGATTGCCTCAAGGTGGTGATCCCCAAGCTGATACTGCAGCCTCTGGTGGAAAATGCCATCTATCACGGCATCAAGCTCAAGAAGAGCGGCGGCCTCATCCGGGTAGGTGCCCGCATGGAGGACAAAGAGCTGGTGCTTCAGGTTTACGATACAGGCCTTGGGCTTACGGTGGATGAGCTTGAGGAGCTCAGAAAAAATATAGCCGCCATCAAGAGCGGAGAATCGGGAAGCTTTGGAATGACCTATGTTATCGAGAGGCTTCGTCTCTACGCCAATGATAACTTTGATATTGAGGTAGACAGTAAGGCGGGGGAATTTACGCTTGTTACGGTTAGACTGAACATTAGGGAGGAATGGGATGTATAGCGTACTTATAGCAGATGATGAGTCCATCATCAGAAAAGGTTTAAAGAGTTTTGTTGAAAGAGAAGAGGGGTTTGAAGTAAAGGGGCTTGCGGAGGACGGACAGGACGCCCTTATGCTGGCAGAGGAGGTTAAGCCTGACCTTTGCTTTGTTGATATTAACATGCCCTTTATGAACGGCCTTGATTTTATTGAGAGACTTACCAAAGTAAGCCCTGACAGCATCTGCGTTGTCATAACAGGCTACGATGATTTTGGCTATATCCAGAGGGCTTTAAGGCTCCATGTTAAGGATTACCTGTTAAAGCCCATAAGCGAGGAGGATTTTAAAAAGCTCATGGAGCGCCTTAGGGAGATCCTTAAGTACAGAAAGAACGAAGGGGATATCAGAAACTGGCAGGAGAACACCAGGGAAAAGCTTGATGAGGGGCAGCAGGATGACAGCAGATATTCAGAGAACATCAAGGCTGCAAGAGCTTACGTCAAGCAGCATTACCACGACCCCGATCTGTCTTTGAATGAGGTGGCTGAGGCCATTCATGTCTCCGGGCCTTATCTTAGCAAGAGATTTAAGGAGGAGACGGGAGACTCTTTCCTCAATTACATTCAGAGGCTGAGACTCAGTAAGGCCATGAGCATGCTTTCAGATGAGAGCAAGGCTATTTATGAGATTGCCTTTAAATGTGGATATTCTTCGCAGCATTACTTTAGCACCGCCTTTAAAAAAGAACTTAACATGTCTCCTGCGGATTACCGCAAGAGCGTTTTGAGAAAGGATATGGTATGAAGTCGTTTTTTAGAAGAGTCTGCCTTGGCCTGGTACTGGCGCTGGTGACAGGTCTTTTGCCGGGGTGCGGTGCAAGGCCCACGGAGGTCTCAAGGCTGATAGGTGTATCCCTGGCCAATCTGACGGATGAGTGGAGAATTGTCCTTAAGAATGAGCTGGAGGAAGAGGCCTTAAAGTATCCGGGTATAAAACTGGTATTTACTGATGCCGGCGGTAACTCTGACAAGCAAAAGCAGGACATGAGGGAGCTTCTTGAGTATGGCGCTGAGCTCTTGATCGTATCCCCTGTGGATGTTGAGGAACTTATGGGTGAGATCGAGGAGATCTACCGTGAGGAGACGCCGATACTGCTCCTTGACAGGGCTGTAAAGGGCTTTGATTACACCTGCTTTTTCGGGGTGGATGACAAGCTCTTGGTCAGGCAGGAAGCAGCTCTTGTGACATCGCTTACTGAGGGCTCGGGGGATGAGAACGTAAAGGTTCTTAACATTATCATCAACAACTACACAGGGCGGCAGAGAGCCGGGCTATTCAGGGAGGCGGCCCCCAAAAACATGGAAGTTACCCAGGCTATGATCCAGAGCGGAACCAGGGATGAGACTGAGGATATCATTCTTCATAGGGTGCAGCTTCTGACAGATGTTGATATTATCCTGACCCAGAACGACTACATGGCATACGGGGCGCATCTGGCTCTTGAAAAGCTTGGAAGGACTGATATCAAGATCGTCGGAGTCGACGGCTTTACAGGAAAGGGCGGCGGCATCGACATGGTAAAAGAAGGACTTATTGATGCGACTATAGTGTGCCCTACAGGCGGGATCCAGGCGCTGAGCTACGCGGTCAGGTATTTAGAGGGCGACCGCGAGGGAGCCAAGCAGATCATCACCAGAAACAGCGTGGTGACCCGTGAGAACGTCAGCCGATTTGCAGAGGGAGCCGACAGCTCTTTTGCCGGGGAGATTAAGAAGGTCGGATACGTTCAGATCAACGAGAATACCGGCTTTAGAAAGGCCAATACCGACAGCTTTGCGGACGCAGCCAAGGAGTACGGAATAGAGCTTGAGATCAGGGAATGCCTGACAATCGAAGAGCAGCTTACTGCCTTTAGGGAGTTCCTTGAGTCCGGCAAGGATGCCATAATTGTATCTCCCCTTGTTGAGGATGGCTGGGAGGAAGTCTTTACCGAGGCCAGGCTTAAAGGGATCCCTGTGATTCTCTCAGACAGAGAGGTCAGCTGCAGCGAGGAGCTTTACACAGCCTTTGTGGGCTCTGACTTTATAGAAGAAGGCGCAAGGTGCATGCGCTGGATAAGGGATAACCTGGGAGGACAGGGAACCGTCAGGATCCTTGAACTTGAGGGTACCAAGGGAGCTTCGCCTGCCATCGGAAGAGGCAACGGATTCAGGAGTCTTCTGAGGGAGAGCGACGGCTTTGAGATCGTGGGAAGCATCAACGGGAACTTCTCAAGGGCTGAGGGCTACACCGCCATGAAGGAGTATCTTGAGGGCTACGGACAGAATTTTGATGTGGTATTTAGTCACAACGATGACATGATGATAGGCGCCATTGACGCCATGAAGGAGTACGGCATTGTGCCGGGAGAGGACGTGGCTACGCTGTCCATTGACGGCACGGGCCAGGCTCTTAAAAAGGTGCAGGAGGGGGAGATAAGCTTTGTTGCGGAGTGTACGCCGCTTCTGGGACCCAACGTTATGCGGACTCTGAGCCAGCTTTCAGGCGGCGAGGAGGTGCCCATCAGAGTAATATCTTCAGAGGAAACCTTTGATATCAATACGCCGGATACAGTGTTCCGGGCCAGAAAGTATTGAGATGGGTGCAGGTTATCGGCAGTGATAAGTAGAATGTATTTTTAATCACGGCCGGATTGTAGTTTAATAAGCATAACAAAAATAAAGCCAAGGGGCACGGAGGAGGAAAACATCATGAGTTATAAATTCGAGACACTTCAGTTACATGTAGGACAGGAACAGCCGGATCCGGCAACAGATGCAAGAGCGGTACCGATTTATCAGACTACTTCATATGTGTTCAGAAACAGCCAGCACGCTGCTGACAGATTCGGACTTGCCGATGCGGGAAACATTTATGGAAGACTTACCAATTCAACTCAGGATGTTTTGGAGAAGAGAATTGCAGCACTTGAAGGCGGAAGCGCAGCCCTTGCACTTGCTTCCGGAGCAGCAGCCATCACCTATACAATCGAGGCTCTTGCTGCAAACGGCGGACATATCGTAGCTCAGAAGACAATCTACGGCGGAAGCTACAACCTGCTGGCACACACACTTCCACAGTTTGGCATCAACACAACCTTTGTAGATGCGCACAACCTGGCAGAGGTTGAGGGAGCAATTCAGGAGAATACAAGAGCAATCTATCTTGAGACCCTTGGAAATCCCAACAGTGATATTCCGGACATCGATGCCATCGCTGAGATCGCTCACAAGCACGGTCTTCCACTGGTAATCGACAATACCTTCGGAACACCTTACCTCATCAGACCTATCGAGCACGGCGCAGACATTGTTGTTCATTCAGCAACCAAGTTCATCGGCGGACACGGCACAACACTTGGCGGAATCATCGTTGAGTCCGGTAAGTTCAACTGGAAGGAAAGCGGCAACTATCCTCAGATTGCGGCTCCCAACCCCAGCTATCACGGCGTATCTTTCTATGACGCTGTAGGACCTGCTGCATTCGTTACATATATCAGAGCGATCCTCTTAAGAGACACAGGAGCAACCATTTCTCCTTTCAATGCATTCCTGCTTCTTCAGGGTGTTGAGACACTTTCACTTCGTCTCGACAGACATGCAGAGAACACCGCCAAGGTTGTTGAGTTCCTTAAGAATCATCCCAAGGTTGAGAAGGTTAATCATCCTTCACTGGCTGATCATCCCGATCATGCTCTTTATACCAAGTACTTCCCCAACGGCGGAGCTTCAATCTTTACCTTTGAGATCAAGGGCGGCAAGGAAGCAGCATGGAAGTTTATCGACAACCTTGAGATCTTCTCACTTCTTGCCAACGTGGCAGATGTTAAGAGCCTTGTTATCCATCCTGCATCAACAACTCACTCACAGCTCAATGATGAGGAGCTTGCAGATCAGGGCATAAGCCAGAGCACCATCAGACTTTCAATCGGTACAGAGCATATCGATGACATTATTGCAGATCTTGAGAAGGGCTTTGCAGCAGTATAAATCAGCTATAACAGGACATAAAACGTTTAGTTGGTTGAACGACCCTCCAAATTTGGAGGGTCGTATTTGATAAAGCTCAGGAAATAAGCCTCCTGGGCTTTATTTTTTTGCGAGTAAAGATTAGTATGAACATATTGTATAGACAAAACTGGATGTAAGATTTAATTCCAGGATTATTGACTAGTCTTTTACGGAAACAGCTAGAATAGATAGATGTACTGCCACAATTTAGGGAGGCGCCCAAAGAGGCAGTGGTATTTAGAGCCTTAGTTCTGCCACTATTTGAAAAGTGAAGGATATAGGCAGTTGAAATTAGGGTGTCAATTCTGCTCCTATTGAGATATTTGCTTTATAGGCAGAATTTCTTAAAAAAAATAAACTGCCTATATCTATAATAGGTGCTACAGAGGCAGAAAGGCAGGCCAAAAAAGCACTGCCACTATCACACTAAACAGCAATATGGGCAGTAAAGCCCTACAAAAATCAACTGCCACTATTACAATTTCAGGAAAAGTAGCAGAACAAAAACAGAAAAAGGCAACACTCAGTTATATCCGAATTTTGTGAAGCATACGAGGTGATTTTTATGATAAGAAAAATGAAAGAGGAAGATTTGCAACAGTGTGGAGTGATATATGCTAAGGCGTTTCCTATAGAATATTGGGGGATTGATTGGAACCCTGATAATGCAAAAGAATATTTATTGGATTATTACGAGCAGAAAAGATTTGTAGGATATGTATATGAAGAAAATGACGTGGTAATTGGATGTATATTGGCATTATGTAAGATATCAGGAAGTAAAAAAGAAATATATATTAACGAAATGGCAGTTTTACCTGAAAGACAGGGCCAAGGTATTGGTAGGCAATTATTGAAGACACTATTAGATTATAGTAAGGAATCAGGATATGCTGGAGTTGTCCTTTATACCAGTGAATATGCACCTGCTTCCAAATTCTATGAAAATAATGGTTTTAAACTGTCACAAGGAACTATTTGTATGTATTGTGAGTAAAATTCGGGATAATGTACTATCCATTTGTATAACAAGAGTAGCAAAAAAGCAACCAATGACTGATGTTTATTTGTAATGATTTCCTTTACATTAGTCTTGGAGGTGATGAAAATGAACTTTTCAGAGAAATTTCAACTAATTCGAAAAAATAAAGGCATGACCCAGGAGGAACTTGCTGAGAAGCTTGATATATCAAGACAGGCAGTTGCGAAATGGGAATCAGGACAGGCTTATCCTGATATCAGCAATCTTATACAGATCAGTAATCTATTCAATGTTACAGTCGATTATTTGGTTCGCGATCAGGAATGTATGGTCAATTGTGCTGCGGATGTAGAAAATGATATTAGCAAGCTGATTGACTTTAGATTAGAAGCAAATGTAAATACATATGCTGCATATATGAATGAAACCACTGCAACAAGGCTGGATTCCCATGATTTCACATACAGCAGCGGACCGTATACCTATCATGACACATATGTGGGCGGCGAGAAGTTTGCCGGAGAAGAGGCAATATGG
>JAEEGL013839919.1_pt1 | contig 12486 bp, 8 predicted proteins | sample 9134231 | NCBI WGS metagenome assembly JAEEGL01 (sample SAMN16246548, study PRJNA631951) | gut metagenome | biome: gut microbiome; feature: rumen; material: fiber-attached | host: Bos | place: Iran: Karaj | collected 2018-10
GCAGCCCACGGTCAGACCCAGATAGGTGTAGATCTCGCCGGTCCACGCCGCGTCACGCTTGGCCAGGTAGTCGTTCACCGTTACCACGTGTACGCCGTTGCCTGTCAGTGCGTTGAGGAACACAGGCAGGGTAGCCACCAGCGTCTTACCTTCACCTGTGGCCATTTCAGCAATCTTACCCTGATGCAGCACCACGCCGCCGAAGAGTTGTACGTCGTAGTGTATCATTTCCCATTTCAGGTCGTTGCCGCCGGCCGTCCAGTGGTTGTGATAGATGGCCTTGTCGCCGTCTATGGTGATAAAGTCCTTGCGGGGGTCGCCGGCCAGTTCGCGGTCGAAGTCGTTGGCCGTGACGATGGTTTCCTCGTTCTCGGCAAAACGGCGGGCCGTTTCCTTCACGATGGCATAGACCTCGGGCATCACCACGTCGAGAGCCTTCTCGTATTCGTCGAGGGCTTCCTTCTCTTTCTTGTCAATCTTGGCAAAGATGTCGGCACGCTCGTCTAATGGCGTATCTTCGATGGTGGCCTTGAGTTTCTCTATCTCTTCTTTTTGTGCTTTGGCGGCTGCCTGAACCTGCAAGCGTATTTCTGCCGTGCGGGCACGCAGCGCGTCATTGTCCAGGGCCTCAATCTTTGGCGACTCGGCCTTAACTTTTTCCACGAAAGGCTGAATCTTCTTCATGTCTCGCGACGATTTGTCGCCAAACAGTGCCTTTAGAATATTATTGAAATTCATCTTTTATAATTTACAATTTACTTATTTACGATTTTGTTTACGATTTGTCTGTCTTTATAATGAATTGGGGTGCAAAGTTAGTGATTTTTTGCCAAAAAACAGCATAAATCGTCTATTATTTAATATGTTAATGCTTTTTCTTCATCAAAACAGCGGCTTTGACGAGCAGGCATTGGGTGCCCTGATGCGGATAGTGCGTGCAATAGTCGGGGCAATCTGGTCGATGGTAACAGGCAAGGTTATCTGTTCGGAAGTGATGCCTGCACCGTAGAAAATAATAGGGAATTGTATGTATGCGGCTCTTGAGAGTTCGCTTTCATACGTGTCTTCATTCAGGATTTGCCAGCCTGGGGCTACCTCAATGACGATGTCGCCGCAGTTTTCGGGATTATAGGCATTCCTCACTTTTTGTATCTGCTCGTCGTTGCTGGTGAGCAGTTGCAGCGAAGTGTAGACATTTCTGATGCCCGTCATCATCGACAGGAATTCCTGTGCACGACTCAGAGCATCGGTCATGCTGATTTTATTTGTTTCCAGCAGTTTACGGTTCAGGAACATCTGGTTCCTGTAGGTCGTCTCTACGTAATTGCCCTGCCCCCAGATGGCTCCCATGTAGATATTCATCAGGTTGGCGGCCCGTTTCATGTAGAATGTGCCCGAAGGTATTCTGTAGGCATTATAGTCTACCTTTTCTTCGTCGCAATAACCGGTGCTGGTAAGCACGAAGAGCACATTCGTCAGTCCCAGCCTGGTCTCCAGGCTGTCGATAAGTCTGCCCAGTTCGTTATCCAGCCGGATATAGGTGTCAAGAATCTCCGACTGACAATCTGTCACGTCCTTGTCGTTGAACCTTCCGGCATAGTAGGTAATGTTGAGCAGGTCGGTCACCCTGTCATTACCCATGCCAGTAATGGCCACACATTGCAGGGCCACGTCGGTTACCTCGGCATTGACCAGGGCACTGGTCTTGAATTCCTGGAAGCGGCGCTGGCCGGTAAAGCGATACATGAAGGGCTTCTGCTCGCTGGTGAGGATAATGTTCGAGGTGTCCTTTTCTACAATAGGATTGGAGACCCACTCCATATTATCTATCTTGAGGCAAGGCGCCTGCTGGCGGTCGTAGTCCTGAACCCATGCGGGCATCGACTTGAAGTAATAGCACGACGAGCACCATTCTCCCTGCCAGTTGTCAATCCAGAGGGCACCGTCGGCGGCATGCCCGCCTGAGAGTACGGCTACATCGCGGAAGGGTGCAATGGCATACACGATGGCCTTGCCGCCACTGGCTATCTTTAGTTCGTCGCTGAGGGTTGAGGTGCTCAGTTTTGCCGGTGAGGTGGCATCGGTAGTGCCTATTCCTGTGTATTTCCTGTCGTCTACGCAACCTACGGGACGTAGCGTCTCGCGGTTCAGCCATTGTCTTCCTATTATATTATTATAATAAGGTGTAACGCCGGTGGCAATGGCAGCGGTGGCCGAGGCCCGGTCGACGGGTGTAAAGGGATATGACACATTGGTATAGACCATACCCTCGCTAAGCAGGCGCATGAAGCCTTTGTCGGAATAATAGGGCGCAAAGGTTTCCAGATAGTCGCTACGCAACTGGTCTATGGTGATGTTGACCACCAGATGCGGCACGCCCTTCGTAGCCGGTTTACCAGCCACGATGTCTGCATTGAAGCCCAGTACGGCCAGCAGTGTGATATAGAGATACCTGTTTGTCACTATCTTTTTTACTTTTTTTCTTTTTCCCCTTTTTATTTTTTTACCTTTTTCTTTTTTCCCTTTACCAGATGTCTCAAGCATCTTAGCAGCAAACATAGTGCCAAAAATTCCATCCCCTCGGCATAGTCCTGCCAAAAACTGCCTATCAGGAACAGAATGGTCAGCACCATACTGATGGCAAACCATCTTGTTTTTCTCCGTTTCCATACAGGCCATATAAAAAACAGGGCGAGCGGATTCAGTATCAGTATCTGCAGATTGATGCTTGTTGTTGGGTGTTCAGAGAAAATCATCACAAACAGCACAACGCCGGCCAGACCGGTGAGCAGCATCAGCAGGATGTCGAAATAGCGAGTGGTTGTTTTCTTGACGTATTCGTATGTCAGTACGAATAAAGAGATAATCAGGAGGATAATGCCGCATAGGGTAGGGGAGAGCGGGAATTCCTGTTCTGTCATCTGGACGCCAGGCGGCACCAGTTGGCGACGCTCCTTCACGAGCGGTTCCTGCCTGCCCTCACGTTCTATGAAGGCATGGTCAAAGTCGAACCTCAGATTATCGGGCAGGAACTCCTGCTGTCGCATGTCGGTCTTGAAGTCCGACTTGATGCCCAGCAGCAGGTCGTTGCCGAAGGTTGTCCAAGGGTGCCCTTTGGTGTGGGCATGAACCATCTCGCGGTATGTCGGTGTATAGTCAGCCCTAGGGGTATATACAATTTTCCCGTTAATGTTTTGTTCGATAATATCGCGTGGCCGTGTAGAACAGTTGTCATAGAAGAAGTTATAGCGATAGACACGGTTCTCGGGCATATAGTTGACCTGAAGGGCTAACGTGATTTGCTTCTTATCCTCAGAGGTCAGGTTCAGCACCTGTTCCGTTACCCCGCTTCCCCATTGGGCGTAATACTCCAGGAAAGGCATCGTTGGTGCAATACCGAGTTCGTAGTCGGTAAGCCCGAAGACAAAGCGCGTCACGAAATGAGGTGCCTTGAAATTGAAGATACCGTAGTTGAACACCCAGTCGGCACCCGACCTCAGATCGTGGTATCTGATGGCGGTGTGCCCATACAGGCTATATACTTCATCGTGGGGCGAACAGGTGATGAGTCCAATCTCCACGCTGTCCATCTCAATTTTCACATCAGTCTGTGCCTGGGTTGTTAAAGACAGATAAAAGCCTGTTATGGCAATGAAAATAATCCTAAAAATGTTTTCTAAACGTTTCACGATGCAAAATTAATCTATATTTTCCACTTTCAGTGCATTTAGTTCGATTTTTTTTAATAATTTTGCACCCTGAAAGTAAAACCAAGTATGAATAGAATAATATTTTTTGCTGTTTTGGCCACTTTAGGCACACTCTCAGGGTATGCCCAGAGTAGCACCGAATCTCCTTATAGTCAGTATGGCCTGGGTATACTTGCCGACCAGTCGCAAGGCTTCAGCCGTGGTATGAACGGTGTGGGATTGGCACTTCGCAAGGGTAATATGGTTAACACGCTCAATCCTGCATCCTATTCGGCCGTCGACTCGCTCACGATGGTGTTCGACGTCGGACTATCGGGACAGATAACCAATTTCAAGGAGAACAATGTCAAACTGAATGCCAGGACTGCCAATTTTGAATATGCAGTCGGCAGTTTCCGTCTGTTTAAGAATGTAGGTGCCAGTTTCGGTGTGTTACCCTATTCAAATGTTGGCTATAATTATTCGTCGAACGTGACTTTGGCAAATGATTTCGGCTCATTCACTAATGCTTATTCTGGTTCTGGTGGCTTGCATCAGGCCTTTATAGGTGCGGGCTGGCGTGTCATGGAACCACTGTCTGTAGGCGTCAATGCAGCGTATTTCTGGGGCACATATAATCGCTCGGCGCTGTCAAGCAGCAGCAATTCCAATGTTAATTCCATTCGGAAGACCTATTATGCCAACATAAACAGTTATCTGCTCACCTTTGGTGCACAGTGGCAGCAACAGGTGTCGCGGCGTGATGCCTTGACCATTGGTGCTACGGTTGGTGTGGGGCATAAACTGGGAGCCGATGCTTCCTGCCAGATAATCAATGTCGACACTACCACGTTTGTCGTTGATAATGCCCTGGAGGTGCCCATGTCCTACGGTATCGGTCTGGGATGGAATAGAGGCCATAATCTGTTTGTGGGTGCCGACTTCACCCTGCAGAAATGGAGCAGCGTCAGTTTTCCTGAACTCTATACAAAGGGCAACGAGACGGTCTATGCCTTGCGCAGCGATTCGTTCAAAGACCGCTATCAGGTGAATGTGGGTGCCGATTTCGTGCCCAATCCCATGAGCCAGTATTTGTTCAACCGCATTCATTATCGATTAGGAGCCGGCTTCGTTACACCTTATTATTATATTAATGGTAAAGAAGGCCCCAAGGAGTTTAGCGTGAGTGCTGGTTTTGGCATTCCTTTGCAGAATCGGTGGAACAACCGCTCCATACTCAATATCAGCGGCCAGTGGGTTCATACCTCGGCCAAGGACTTGATAACCGAGAACACTTTCCGCATCAACCTGGGGCTGACGTTCAACGAGCGTTGGTTTGCCAAATGGAAAGTTGATTGAATTTGTTTGGTAGCAGAGCAAACTAAATTAGATTGGTGAGCAAACTAAATTAGTTTGTAAAACAAATTAAATTAGATTGCTGAGCAAAGTAAATTAGTTTGCAAAGTATAAAGCGTTCGAATGAAATCGTTCATACATGCCAAGACTATGATAAAGGTAAGCGTTTGTTTACCTCTCTATCTGTTTGCTTGCTGGCTCACACTATCCTGTGGCGAGCAGCATGAGCACACGGCAGGTGCCATCAACCCGGAAGACTCCGTGTCGATGATGACATCCTACGGCGTGAACACGCTGATTAGCGACTCGGGCGTTATCAAATACCGCATCGTCACCGAGCAATGGGATGTCAACACCGTGCGCCAGCCGCCCCGCTGGGAGTTTATGAAGGGCATCTTCTTCGAGCAGTTCGACGAGCGATTTCATGTACAGGCCTATATCCAGGCCGACACCGCGTGGTATTTCGACCAGCAAAGGCTGTGGAAACTGCGGGGCCGGGTGAGCCTGCGTAATATCAACGGACTCATTTATACCAGCGAGGAACTCTACTGGGACGGCATCAAGCATGAGTTCTATTCCACCGTTTTCTCTCGTGTGGTCACGCCCGAACGCACGATGGAAGGTTCTTATTTCCGCAGCGACGAGCAGATGAACCATTATTTTATTTCTAATTCAAAAGGCTCATTCCTGGCCAGCGACTTTGAGGACGAGGAGCCTGAAGATACGGCAACAATCCAGAACCCATGATGACAACACTCATAGTAGGACTGATAGTGTCGATGATTTTCTCGGCATTCTTCTCGGGCATGGAGATTGCGTTCGTGTCGAGCAACAGGATGCTGGTAGAGATGTCGCGCGAGAAAAACAGCCTCTCGCAGCGGGCCTTGTCGCTGTTCTACCGTCATCCCAGCAATTTTGTGTCGACAATGCTTGTAGGCAATAATATCGCGCTCGTGGTCTATGGCGTACTGTTTGCCCAGATCTTCGACCAGACACTCTTCTACGGACTCTCGCCGGCATCAAGGGTGACGGCCGACACGCTGCTCTCCACCTTCGTCGTACTGTTTACGGGCGAATTTCTGCCGAAGACGGTGTTCAAGAGCAATTCCAATACGATGCTCTCCTTCTTCGCCGTGCCGGCCTACGTATGCTATGTTGTCCTGTATCCCATATCGCGACTGGCTACATTGCTGTCAAAAGGACTTCTGCGACTGGTAGGCGTCAAAATGAAAAAGGTAGACGAGGACAAGGAGTTTACTAAGGTTGACCTCGACTATCTGGTGCAGACCAGCATCGACAATGCCAAGAACGAAGACGATATCGAGGAGGAAGTGCGCATCTTCCAGAATGCCCTGGAGTTCTCCGACACCAAGGTGCGCGACTGTATGGTGCCCCGTACAGAGATAGATGCCATTGAGGATACCAGTAGCATTGAGCAACTCAAGCAGAAATTCATAGAGAGCGGCCACTCCAAGATTGTGGTCTATCACGAGGATATCGACCATATCATCGGCTATATACACTCCTCGGAAATGTTCCGGCTGTTTAGAGTTGAGGGTTTAGAGTTGAGAGACGTTAGTCTTAACAACAAAATAAGTAAAGTCTCTCCGCTCGACCCAACGGGACGCTTGCCCAAGCAAGAACTCTCAACTCTCAACTCTCAACTCATCCGCCCCATGACCTTCGTGCCTGAGACCATGGCGGCCAGCAAGATGATGCAGACCTTCCTCTCGCAGAAAAAGTCGCTGGGTGTTGTGGTTGATGAGTTTGGTGGCACCAGCGGACTGATTTCGCTGGAGGACATCGTGGAGGAAATCTTTGGCGATATAGAAGACGAGCACGACTCCACCAACTACGTGGCCAAGCAACTCGACAATGGCGAGTATCTGCTTTCGGCACGTCTGGAAATCGAAAAGGTCAACGAATTGTTTGACCTCGAACTGCCCGAAAGTGATGAGTATATGACCATCGGCGGCCTCATATTGCACGAGTATCAGAGTTTCCCAAAACTCAACGAAGTGGTGAAAATTGGGCACTTAGAGTTCAAAATTATCAAGAATACAGCCACAAAAATCGAACTTGTGAGGCTAAAAGTGGGTGATAAGAGCAATTTTTCATAAAAATATGCCGATAATTCAAGAAATCTTTGTAACTTTGCGGGCTGAAAAAAAGAAAGCATAAAAAATAACAAATAAAAAAACAAAAAACAAAAAATGGCAGCAATTGGAAAAATCAGAAGTTGGGGACCCGTTTTGGTCATCGTATTGGCACTGGGTCTTATCGGCTTTATTGCACAAGACGGTTTTAACACATGTAGAGGTAGGGCTCAGATGGACAGCAGCAATGCTGGTAACATCGACGGCGAGAAAGTAGATATTCAGGAATACCAGACACTCGTGGGCGAGTATCAGGAATTGCTGAAGTTGCAAGGTCGTGACAACCTGAACGAAGACCAACTCAACAGCCTTCGTGACTACATCTGGGAGAACTGTGTGCAGAACGTGATTGTTAAGAAACAAGCAGAGAAACTCGGACTCACTGTTACCGAGGAGGAACTGGTCAACGTATTGAAGGATGGTACTCATCCCGCTATCGCGCAGACACCCCTGCTGTCTGAGTTCGTGAATCCTCAGACCCAGAAGTTCGACGCCAGTCAGGTCAACGCCTATCGTGAGTATATGAAGATGCAGGCTCAGAGCAATGCTCAGGCAGCCGAGCAGTATGCTCTCTTCGAGCGCTGCTGGCCCCGCGTAGAGAAGATGCTGGCCCAGAAACTGCTGGAGAACAAGTACCAGATGCTGCTGGCAGGCTGCGTACTCTCCAATCCCGTTTCTGCAAAGGCTGCGTTCGACAACCAGAACGTGGAGAGCAACGTGCTCGTGGCTTCGCTGGCTTACAACAGCATCAACGACAATGATGTTGAGGTGTCGGATGCTGACCTGAAGGCCAAGTACGACGAGATGAAGGAGACTTTCAAAACCTATCAGGACACCCGCGACATCAAGTATGTCGTTGCTCAGGTGCAGCCCTCGCAGAAAGACCGCGACGAACTGATGGCCCTCATGCAGCAGGCTGCCGAGGATTTCCGTGGCGACAGCGTGGCTATCAGCGACATCATCCGCAGCGCTCAGAGCAGCGTTTCCTATCTGGGTCTGCCCCTCTCGCGTGCCGCCCTGCCCTCTGATCTGGCCGACAGCATCACCAAGATGAGCGTAGGTCAGGTGACTGCTCCTTTCGAGAGCCGCGACAAGACTCTGAACGTTGTCAAGTTCATGGGCAAGACCAACATGGTTGACTCGGTGGAGTTCCGCATCATCTCCCTGATGGGTGCTCAGAACCCTGTCGCTTCTGCCGACAGCATCGTGAAGGCAATCAACGCCGGCGCTCCCTTCGATTCTATCGCCAAGAAGTACAACCAGCGCGGCGAGAAGGTCTGGATGAGGTCTACCGAATACGAGTCGGCTCCCTCGATGAGTGCTGACAACAAACTGTATTACAACACGCTGGTAAATGCTCCCGTCAACGAGATCAAGAACCTGGCTCTCTCTCAGGGCAACATTATCCTGCAGGTCACCGACCGCAAGGGCAGCGTAGAGAAATACGACGTGGCCATCGTGAAGCGTCCTATCGACTTCTCTAACGAGACCTACAACGAGGCTTACAACAAGTTCAGCCAGTTTGTCAGCGAGAGCCAGAACCTGGCAGGCCTGGAAGAAAAGGCTGCTGAATACGGCTATACCGTTAGCGACCGCACCATTGCCAACACCGAGCACACCATTGCCGGCATCCGTTCTACCCACGATGCCCTGAAGTGGCTGTTCACCGAGGCTGAGCCCGGTCATATCTCTCAGGTCTACGACCGCTGCGGCGACAACGACCGCCTGCTCGTCGTGGGTCTCAGCCAGGTTAATCCCAAGGGCTACGCTCCTATGACTACTGTCAACGACATGTTGAAGCAGCGTGTGCTGGCCGACAAGAAGTTTGCCAAACTCTCTGAGCAACTGGCTGGTGCCAAGACTGTTGCCGAGGCTCAGGCCAAGGGTGCTAAGGTTGACACCGTATCGCACGTCACATTCGGCTCGCCTGTCTATGTTCCCTCTGTATCCATGCCCGAGGCTGCTCTGAGTGGTGCCGTGGCTGGTGTCGCTCCCGGCGAGACTGTCAAGGCTCTCGTCAAGGGTAATGCCGGTGCTTACCTCTTCCAGGTGCTCAACCGTGCTACCCGCGAGGGTGTGCAGTTCAATGCTGCTCAGCAGGAGTCCACGCTCCGTCAGCAGGCCATGCAGCAGACCGTAGGTATGGCTCTTCAGGAACTGCGTAGCAAGATGGACATTAAGGACAATCGCTATATCTTCTTCTAATTTTGAGGTTGACAAGATAATAAAGATGCCCGCCGGTGCTTCTATGCATCGGCGGGCATCTAAAATCACTACCGTTGGAGACTCAATTAATTAAAGACAATACAGAAATGGCAGAAACAACAAACAGCATCTTACAGAAACTTGACGGACTGGAAAGCAGGTTTGAGGAAGTGTCGACGTTGATTACCGATCCGGACGTTATTGCCGACCAGCAGAGATTTGTCAAACTGACAAAAGAATATAAAGACTTAGGCGACATTATGGATGCTCGCAAACGCTATATTGCCTGTCTCAACGGCATCAAGGAAGCCAAGGACATCCTGGCTAACGAGGATGATCCGGAGATGAAGGAGATGGCACGCGAGGAACTGACTATGAATGAGGAACTGCAGCCGAAGTTGGAAGAGGAAATCAAGATAGCCCTCATACCGAAAGACCCCGAGGATGCCAAGAACGTGCAGATGGAGATTCGTGCTGGTACTGGTGGCGATGAGGCCTGCCTCTTTGCCGGCGACCTGTTTAAGATGTACAAGAGTTACTGCGACTCGAAGGGTTGGCAATTGAGCGTCACAGACGTGAGCGAAGGTGCTGTGGGAGGATATAAAGAGATTGATTTCGCTGTGAGCGGAGCCGATGTCTATGGCACGTTGAAGTATGAATCGGGTGTACACCGCGTGCAGCGTGTACCTGCTACCGAGACGCAGGGACGCATGCACACCAGTGCCGCCACCGTTGCCGTACTGCCCGAGGCCGATAAGTTTGAAGTTCACATCAATGAGGGTGAAATCAAATGGGACACCTTCCGTTCATCAGGTGCTGGAGGTCAGAACGTGAACAAAGTGGAGTCGGGCGTGCGACTGCGCTATATGTGGAAGAATCCCAATACGGGTGAGACCGAAGAAATCCTCATCGAGTGTACCGAGACGCGCGATCAGCCGAAGAATAAGGAGCGTGCCCTCTCGCGCCTGTACACTTTTATATATGATAAGGAGCACCAGAAATACATGGACGACATTGCCTCGCGTCGCAAGACTCTCGTTTCGACTGGCGACAGAAGTGCAAAAATCCGTACATACAACTTCCCGCAAGGCCGCGTGACCGACCACCGCATAGGCTATACCACTCACGACCTGCAGGGCTTCCTTGGCGGCGACATACAGCCTATGATTGATGCTCTTACTGTGGCCGAGAACGCCGAAAGAATGAAAGAAACAGAACTATAGTCCCGTATGTTGCGATGTCATCTCAATAAACAAATACAAATATTATGACCCGAAAAGAATTAGTAAAGCAGATCAATATGAAGGGGTCGTTCCTTTGCGTAGGTCTCGACCCTGTGATGGAGAAGATTCCACAGTCGTTGATTGAGAACGTGGACAAACATACGAGGCATTCATCTGACGATGACCAGTTGACTGCCATCCGGTTATTGACATTCAACCGTGCCATTATCGATGCCACTGCCCCCTATTGCGTGGCCTATAAACCAAACCTGGCCTTCTATGAGGCCTATGGTGTTGGGGGCATAGTGGCTTTCCAGTTGACCGTGCGCTATTTGAGCGAGTTCTACCCCAACCATTTTGTAATTGCCGATGCCAAACGTGGCGACATTGGCAATACCTGCAAGATGTACGCCCGCAGTTTCTTCGAGGGCAACACCACGGTCGATGCGCTCACCGTGGCTCCGTACATGGGCGAGGATAGTGTGAAACCTTTCCTCGAGTACAAGGACAAATGGGTCGTCTTGCTTGCTCTGACCTCGAACAAAGGCAGCCAGGACTTCCAGATGACGGAAGACAAAGAGGGCGAAAGACTCTTTGAGAAAGTGCTGAAAAAGAGCATGGAGTGGGGCACTGAGGATAACATGATGTATGTGGTTGGTGCCACCCAGGGGCGTATGTTCGAAGACATACGCAAGATTGCTCCGCGTCATTTCCTCCTCGTACCTGGTGTGGGAGCCCAGGGCGGTTCGCTGCAGGAAGTGTGCAAATATGGCATGACGGATGACTGCGGCCTATTGATAAATTCTTCAAGGGGCATCATCTATGCTTCGTCTGGCGAAGACTTTATGGATAAAGCGGCCGAAAAGGCAAAGGAACTGCAGCAGGAAATGACAGAATTGCTTGATAAAAACACATACTAAAAAATGTGAAATAGCAAGTGATTTACATTCTTTTTTTGTATCTTTGCAAACCGAAGACACAACTGCACAATGAAGAATATCAGAAATTTCTGCATAATAGCACATATAGACCACGGCAAGTCGACCCTTGCCGACCGTCTCCTTGAGCGTACAAAAACCATACAAGTGACTGAGGGACAGATGCTTGACGATATGGATTTGGAGCGCGAGAGAGGCATTACCATCAAGAGCCACGCCATACAGATGGAGTATGAAAGGGGAGGGGAGAAGTATATTCTTAACCTTATCGATACACCGGGACATGTTGATTTCTCTTACGAGGTGTCGCGAAGCATCGCCGCCTGCGAGGGTGCGCTGCTGGTGGTCGATGCCACCCAGGGTGTGCAGGCGCAGACTATCTCCAACCTCTATATGGCCATCGACAATAATCTGGAAATCATTCCCGTCATTAATAAGATTGATATGCCCAGCGCGATGCCCGAAGAGGTGGAAGACGAGATCGTAGACCTCATCGGTTGCGACCCTGAGGATATTATCCGTGCCAGCGGTAAGACGGGCGAGGGTGTCGACCAGATTCTCGATGCCGTCGTCGACCGCATTCCCCATCCCGAAGGCAACGAGGACGCTCCGTTGCAGGCTCTGATATTCGACTCTGTGTTTAACTCCTTCCGAGGCATCATTGCCTATTTTAAGATTATCAACGGCGTGATTCACAAGGGCGACAAGGTGAAGTTCTTCAACACTGGTATGGAGTACGAGGCCGACGAGGTGGGCGTGCTGAAGATGGACATGATACCCCGCAAGGAACTGCGCACGGGCGATGTGGGGTATATAATAAGTGGTATAAAGAACTCGAAGGAGGTGAAGGTGGGCGATACCATCACCCATATTGATCATCCCTGTGACAAGGCCATAGAGGGTTTCCAGGAGGTGAAGC
>JAEEGL013946733.1_pt1 | contig 12486 bp, 9 predicted proteins | sample 9134231 | NCBI WGS metagenome assembly JAEEGL01 (sample SAMN16246548, study PRJNA631951) | gut metagenome | biome: gut microbiome; feature: rumen; material: fiber-attached | host: Bos | place: Iran: Karaj | collected 2018-10
CCGCCCAGCAGGATCAGGTAATTGCCCTCCTGCTGGAACAGGTAGTAGGCTTCCTCGAGCGTCACGGACCGATAGACGGAGGATTCGTCCTCCAGATAAGCATAGTCGCTGTTATAGTAGGCGGCCTGGATGCCGTCGGCATATGCGGCGGCGAAAGCCAGCAGGACGGTGATGGCCAGGATGGCGGAAATGATGCGTTTCATGAGGATCCTTCCTTTCAATCTCTTTTTGTGATCGGGTCAGGCTGTTTCAGCAGAGTTCGATCTCCTGCTCGGCAGGGCTCTCCGGGACCGGCTGCGGGGCGGCCGTCGTGAGTTCGTCCGCATACTCCGTCTCGATGTCGATGAGGTCCTGATAATTGTGGATCAGGCCGGCGTCTTCCGCCGTGAAATAGTGATCGTATGCTTCCCGCGCGTCCGCCAGATTGGCCAGGATGGTCTCATCCGGCTCGTGATCGCGGTATGAGCGGTAGAGCCGCGTGATGGCCCGCTCCACATAGCGGACCTTGGCGGCGCGGAGCAGGTCCAGGTTTTCCACGCGGTCCGTGAGGCGCAGGTTCGGGTCCGTCTCCGCGATCACCGCGTCCGCCCGATCGATCAGGGCCCGGGACTCTTCGGAATACGTGACTTCGCCGATGGCGTCGATGGCTTCCGTGATGGCCTTCACCCCGTGGTTCGCCGAAGCGAGAGCCAGGACGCCGAGCGCGCCGGCCGCCAGGACGAGGACGATCAGCAGCATGATCTTCCGCTTCATTGCGGCACCGCCTCCTCCGTCTTTTCTTTTGCGCCGTTGAAAACGCTGTCGTCGATCAGGCCGTTCTCCCTGGCCACGGCCACCGTCGCGATGGCCGCGGAGGAGACGTTGTTCGTGGTCCGGATCATGTCGGATATGGTGTTGATGGGCTGCATCAGGATCACGGCGCCGATGGACAGGCCGATGGCGCTGAAGAGGCCGATGGCGGAGACCACCGCGATCCCCGGGACCCCCGCGCTGCCCACGGACAGGAGCAGGGTGACCAGAGCCAATCGGATCAGCTCCGCCGCTCCCCACGGGAGACCCACCGCGTGCACGTAGAACAGCACCAGCAGCACAGTCCAGACGCAGGTGCAGCCCGGCATGCCGATCGTCGTGCCCAGTGATGCCGTGAAGTTTGCGACTTCCTCCGAAACACCCATGTCATCCTTGAGCGTGCGCACGTTCACGGGCAGCGTTCCGATGCTGGACTGGGTCGTGAAGGCGGTTGCCTGTGCGGGCAGGAGCTTGCGGAAGAAGCGGATCGGCGAGAGCTTCGCGGCGAACCGGACGATCAGGCCGCCGGCGATCCAGGTGTGGATGACGCACACGCCGTAGATCAGGGCCATCAAGGCCAGAAGCTGCAGCATGTTCTGCCAGCTGTTCAGGAGCTTGCTTGCGGACACCGCGATCAGGCACAGCACCGCGTAGGGGGTCTGGTGGATCAGCACCCGCAGGATCTTGAAGACGACCTTCCGCGCGGCTTCGACGAAATCGGCGAAGGGCCTGACCTTCTCTTCGCCCTGCTTGTGCGCCACCGCGAGATACGCGGCCGCGACGGCCACGCCCGCGATGATGATGGCCGGCACGTTGTTCTGCACGATGTCCCCGACCACGTTGGAAGGCAGGAGATCCATCAGCACCTGGTCGAACGGCCGGGTCAGACCGGCGTATGCGTTGACCGTTCCGGCGTCCAGTCCGCTCAGGTTTTCGAATACGCCGCCGGCGCCGCGGCCGATCTGCGTCAGTTCGGCTGCCGCGATACTGAGGATGATCGCGGTCGCCGCCTGGAACATGAGCCAGAAGACGCTCCGCAGCCCGACCTTCCGGACGTCTGCCTTGCCGTGGAGCTTGATGAACCCCGAGACGATGGACAGCAGGATCACCGGCGCCACCATCAGCATCAGCAGGCGGATGTAGACGTTCCCGAGGAAATCCACCCATTTGAGCCAGGCGTTGTCCTCGGAAGCGAAGAGCACGCCGATCCCGATGCCCAGCGCGAGGGCGATCAGGATGATGGGCGTCCAGCCAAGCTTTTTGGACAGGATGCTGATCAGGACAAAGGCGATCAGCGTCACGGCCAGGGCCAGATACGGCATCCAGTGGACCTTGAGCAGAAACTCCATGTCAACCCTTCTTTCGTATTGCAATGCTGCGGGGAACGGCACCCGTGCCGATGCCGTTCCCGGAAGCGCAGAGCGTTTCTCAGGCTGCGGCACGCGCACACAAGCGGGGCTGCCGGCGGCAGCCCGTCCTGCGCATCCGCCAGATCATCTTCATGTGCGGTCCTCCTTTCCGGGCCAGGCAATCCGGCCCTTCGATCGGGTACGGCAACCGGGTATAAAGAAAGCGTCCGCTCGATCCGGTCACTGCCTTCACCCGCGGACGCATCTCCCGCAAAAAAGCAAAAGCAGGCGCGTTCAGCCCCTGCTTCAACAACGGTCGCTCCCGTTATGTACGCAAAGAGGGCATGGACGCAGGACAGCGCATGCACATCTGACACATACACATACACAGAAGCATCGGGATCCTCGTCACCATGACCCCCTCCTTTCCTGAGGTTGGGCGCATTATACAGCCGAGCATCTACAATGTCAATAGACAATATGTATTTGTATTGTATTTGCGGCAGCCCTGACCCGCATTCGGCGGAAGAGAGGCGGCCTGTGCACCTCTGATCCGATCGCCCCCGCGCTTTCCGCGGATGCGCGGGTCCTCCTCCGGCTCCGGGCCGGCATCCGCGCTGAGGAGTGACTGTTCAGTCGGTCAGCAGACCCGCACGGATGGACAGGAAACGCACAAATCGGTTTTCTTCCAAGCGAGCCGTGTATGGCGGATGCGGGCCGCAGGCCCGCGCTCTATTCTCCCCCTTCCCTCGGGCAGGGGGCAGGGGGATGGGGTGAAACGGTTTGGAGATCATCTGCTGACACAGCACACAGAGCGGACTGAACAGTCACGATGAGAAAAGCGATCCGGCCGTCCTGCTGTTTCCGTCCGCGGACACGGACGATCCGGGCGGGGACCGGATTTCCTTCCCGATCCGCACGGACGGAATCATACTTGACAGTACTGCGGCTTTTCGGGTAAGATAGCCGTGAAGACCGCCGATCGGAAAAGACCGATAAAAAGGGGGCATATTGTGTTGAAAAAAAGGATTGCCTTGCTGGCGATGATCGCATTGCTGTGCGCGGTGTGCGGCGCGGCGGCCGAAAAGGGCGGAGAGGCTGAGATCCTGGCTGTCTTTTTCTGTCCGGAGGCCCAGATCATCACCGAGGCCGATCAGTCGAAGGAACTGGCGGACACCGTGGTTTTCCTGTATCATGATTTCACCTATATCCAGTATGTGGATCATGACGATCGGTACGAGATCTATTCCGGCGGGACGTTCGAGGTCGATTTTGACTGGAACGCACCGGGCTGGCAGTATGATTCGCCGCATATCCTGACGATCCACGCGCAGCGGTTCCACACTGCGGATCACGTGCTGGAAACAGCCGATCTCACCTACGATATCAACCTGGACCGGGTGGCGGACTATTGCCTGTATCCGAACAACATCCGGCCGGATCTGAAGCTTACGGCGGCTTTCATGCAGGTGAACAAACAGAAACTGGCAAAAGCGGACGGAAGCGAGGAATACCTGCCGACCATCTGGTTCTACTATGACGACGGGTCATTCGAGCAGTATGCGATCGTCGGCGGGCAGGGCGTCGTGCTGTTCAGCAGCGGGGACTACGCGGTCACGGACCCGGGATTCACCGCAAACTCCGTGCTTACGATCCACCGCACGATGAAGTATCGGGATGGGACCGGGCTTGCGGGATACGACTCGACGCATGATTATGTGATCGGCGAACTGGACTTCATCCGGATCTGGCCGGCTGAATGAAGGCATCGCTGGTTATACAAACCGGGAAAACACGGAAAGATCCGAATGAACGGAGGAAAAAGAAATGAAAAAGATGATTTGCCTGGTCATGATCTTCTGCCTGACGATCTCAGCCGCCGCATACGCCGAAGCCACCGGCGCGGCGCTGCAGACCCCCCGCGAAACCATCGGCCTGGACGCGGAGGCTTCCCCCGATTGGGTGATCGCCCTGGCGGAAGCGCAGCAGGCGGAGCAGATCTTCGTGGTGGCGGCCTATGAAGGCACCACGGCCTGGATCTCTCTGCATGAAAAAGACGCGGACGGCACATGGAGGATGACGATGTCCACCCCGGGCTTCATCGGCAGGAACGGCCTGGGAAAGACGAGGGAAGGCGACGGCATGACGCCCGTGGGCGTATTCTCCTTCAACCGGGCCTTCGGCATCGCCCCGGACCCCGGCTGCGCCATCCCCTATGTGCAGGCGGACGAAAACACCTGCTGGTCCGGGGACGGGCGGGAAGGCATGCGCTATAACGAACTGGTCAGCCTGACGGAGTATCCCGATCTGAACCTGGAAGACAGCGAGCACATCATGGATTACACCTATCAGTACCAGTATTGCCTGAACATCAGTTACAACGCCGAGGGCACGCCCGGCCTGGGCTCCGCCATTTTCCTGCACTGCCTGGGCGACCGGAAGCCTTATACCGGCGGCTGCGTCGCGATCCCCATGGAACAGATGTACTTTGTGATGCAGCACGTTTCTCCGGACTGCGTGGTGGTCATCGATTCGCTGGAGAACCTGGGCGGAAGCTTCTGACGCGCGGGAAATGGATCTGCGGCCGGCCGAAAGAGCCCCGGGCATCCGGCTGCCGGGGCTCTGCGTCTGCCGCTCTGCCGGCCGCCGGCTGTCCGGAAGCGTTCTTCCTCTTGCGCGCTTCCCGTCGGCCGCGGCATGAAGGGGGAACGCTGCTCATGCTGAAAAAGAGAGTTTCCGTTTTTCTGGCGGCCATTCTTCTCGCCGCGTCCTTTTCGCCGGGAGCGTTTGCATGCACGGCGATCTATGCCGGGTCGGAGCTGACGGAGGACGGAAGCACGATTTTCGCGCGACTGGAAGAGTTCTACTCTGACGAGGGGTGGCCGAAGCTCTTTGACGTGATCCCGGAAGGCACGCACAGGAGCGGAGAAGTCTATACGGGCTGCTATGGATTCACCTGGACTTTTACCCATGACAGCTATGGGTATACGGCGTTCTGCGACAACAATTCGCAGGGGATCTGTCCGGACTGCGGGGGAACGCACGCCCATACGCCCTATCAGGCCGCCGGAACCAACAGCAGGGGCGTCAGCGTGACGGCCACGGAGACGCTGGTGGAAAAAGAGGCGGTCGCGGCCGTCGATCCGTTCAACACGGAATCGGGGATCGAGGAGGCCGAGATCCCCACCATATTGCTCAGCGAAGCGTCCTCCGCCCGGGAAGCGATGCTGCTGCTGACCTCCATCTACGCGACCACGGGAGCATGCGGAGCCGGAAGCGTGATCGTGGCCGACAGCGACGAGGTCTGGTATATCGAGAACCTGAGCGGAACGCAGTATCTTGCGGTCAGGCTGAGTCCGGACCTCCTGTTCGTATGCCCCAATATTTCCGTCATCGGTCTTGTGGATATCCGCGATCGGGAAAACGTGGTCGCGTCCGACGGATTGATCGGGACCGCCGTCAGAGCGGGAACCTTTGTCGGGGACGCGGAAGCGGGGCTGATCGACTATGCGGCTTCCTTCGATGATGCGCCTGATTCGTGCTATCTTCGGCTGGCCGCAGGCCTGAATTATCTGTACGGGGAGGCTGTGTATCCCGAGGACCTGACGCGTTCCGGGATCGACGGCAGCGCGTTCCGGATCAGCAATGTGGATGCGGGAGGAAGGACGGTCGCGCCGTATACCAATATCCGCCTGAAGGGGAAACTGAGCGTCAGGGATGTGATGGCGTTCTTTCAGCGGGAGCCGATCAGCAAGAACAGGAGCCTGGAAACGCACATCTTCCAGATCAGCGACGGCACGGCGCACGGCACGGTGGAATGGGTGTCGATGGCGGACAACCGGACCGGCGTTTTTGTGCCGTACTATCCGATGGAGACGGTGGAAGTGTTTGCGGCGTTCCATGCGTCCACCGGCATGCCGGATCCGGTGGACGAAAAGCCCGCCGAAGGCCTGTATTACGGCAGGAGCAGCGGGACCTGGGCCTTCTATCCGGAGGGCTGGCGGGATTCATGGTACTGGGTCTTCACCAGGCTGGAGCATATCGCCCGGGAGGATGAAGAGTCCGCCGCCGTCATCAGGGAGAGGATGGACGCGCTGCAGGATGAGATCTGTTCATCCGGAGCAACGGGAAACGCGGCGGCCGGGATCTGCTGGCACGCAGCCCTGGACCTTCTTTCCGAGCTCGGGAGCTGAAACCGGAAACGGATGCGATGATCCCGGACCGCCGACGATCGATGGAGAACCGTCGGCGCCGGGTCCGGGAGCCCTGCCCGGCGGGCGTGGGCCGCGGGCCCGCACGCTGTTCCCCCCTTCCCCGGGGATGGGGCAGGGGGACGGATCGGTTCGGAGATCGTCTGCCGACGCAGTACCCGGGGCGGACCGAACGGTTGCCGCGAAACAATGACGCAAAGGCGATCTCATGAAGACAGCGTGACTGTTCGGTCGGTCGGCAGACCCGCATGGACGGACAGGAAACGCACGGATCGGTTTTCATCCATGCGAGCCATGTGCGGCGGGTGCGGGCCGCGGGCCCGCGCTCTCTTCTCCCCCTCCCCTCGGGAAGGGAGCAGGGGGATGGGGGCAGCGGTTCGGAAAACGTTGGCCGGCACAAAACACACGGCGGACTGAACAGTTACGACAGCGTCACGATAGGACGGCATCGTGATGAAAGCGGCAAGCCGACCGATCCGGATCATCGGGATATCCGACGAAAGGATGGCCCCGAAACGATCTGCGCGCTGATCGGCAGGCCGGGACACGGAGAAGGAAAAGCGTGGATATCAGCATTCTTCTGGGGCTGCAGGATTTCAGGAACGGCGCCGGCGCATTTCTCACCGGTTTCCTTTCAAAGATGACCTGGCTGGGTGAACTGAATACGGCCCTCGTGATCATGGCGCTGATCTACTGGTGCTTCAGCAAGGAGATCGGCACGTATTTTCTGATGGGCTGGAGCGGCAACCGGCTGGTCAACGGCATGCTGAAAGTGACAGCCTGCGCTTACCGGCCGTGGATCAGGGACGCGCGCGTCGTGCCGTACGGCGATTCCGTCACCACGGCGACGGGCTATTCGTTTCCCAGCGGGCATACGATGAACGCGGAGACGGTTTTCGGCGGCGGGGCGGTCCGCAAAGACCTCCCCCGGTCGCTGCGCGTCGTGCTGGGGTCCCTTGTCGTCCTCGTGGCGTTCAGCCGCATCTATCTCGGCGTCCATACCCCGCAGGACGTTCTGGTCGGGATCGCGGCCGGAGCCCTGGTCATGTTCCTGACCGTGAAGCTGATGCAATGGGTAACGGACCATCCCGAAAAAGACCTTTGGGTGGCGGGCATCGGCATCGCGATCGCGGTCGCGGTGGCCGCATACGCCGCCGTCAAGCCCTATCCCGTCGACAGAGACGAGGCCGGGAAAGTGCTGGTGGACGGGGCGAAGATGGCCACCGACACCTTCAAGGGCGTCGGCTGGTGCGTCGCTTTCCTGTCCGGGTGGATCCTGGAGCGGCGGTTCGTCCGGTTTTCCACCGACGTCTCCATGAAGCGGAGGGCCGCGCGGCTCGTGTTCGGCCTGCTGAGCTATTATGCCGTCAGCCTGATCCTCGTGCCCGCGCTCAAGGACTGGATCGGCGGTGCGGCCGGCGCCTTTGTGTCGTGCTTCCTGCAGATGTTTTATGTGTCGTTCATCTTTCCCTGGCTGTTCAAACGCCTTGAGAAGGCATGACGAACGGCGGACCGAACAGCCGCCTTCCGCCGTCATTCTCTTCACAGTCCCCGCCGATCGGTTCCGTTTCGCATGAACACACAGGAAAGGTCGTGACCGCGTATGGCAGCCGGGAGCAGACTGGCGCAGGCCACCATGGAACTTCTTGAGCAGCTGCTGGAAATGTCGGATCTGGAGGATGCGCTGGCCGGAGCGCTGGACATCCTGCTCAGGCTCCTGGACAGCGAGATCGGTGCGGTCTGGCTCCGCGACGGGGCGGAGGGGCCGCTCTATCCCGTCTTCTTTACCGGCCACGCCGACCTGACCAACCACCGCGTCACCCCCGGCGAGGGCGTCGAAGGCAAAACCACGGCCGACGGCCGGCCCCGGATGATCGCGGACGCGGCGGGGGAGGGCGAGGCGACCGCCTTTGACGACACGGGCGTCGCCATCCGCAACCTGATCTGCGTCCCGCTGAACGACCTGGAGCGCAACATCGGCTGCCTGGTCGCGGCGAACACCCGGGACGGCCGCGCCTACGACGACGAGGACCTCAAGCTCTGCACCCGGATGGCCTCGATCTCGGCGATCACGATCGCGGAGAAGGGATTCAGCCTTGAGCGCGCCAAGCAGGAACGGAAGGTGCTGATCCGGGTGCGCGACCTGGTCAGGAGCTACCGCTCGGGCGACGAGGAGACCATGGTGCTCAGGGGCCTGAACCTGAACATCTACGAGGGCGAGTTCGTCGTGATCCTCGGCGAGTCCGGCTGCGGAAAGTCCACCCTCGTGAACATCATGGCGGGCATGGACAGCCTGACGGAGGGGAGCCTGACCATCGACGGCCGGGACTTCTCCGCGCCGACGGACCGCGAGCTGACGAACTTCCGCCGCAACGATGTCGGATTCGTCTTTCAGGACTACAACCTGATGCCGAACCTGACCGCGCTGGAAAACGTGCGTTTCCTCGCGGACCTGGTGCCCGACCCGATGCCCCCCCGGGAGGCGCTTGAGAAGGTGGGTCTCCTCGATCGGGCGAACCACTTCCCGTCCATGCTCTCCGGCGGCCAGCAGCAGCGCGTGTCCATCGCCCGGGCCATCGTCAAAAGACCGAAGATCATCTTTGCCGACGAGCCGACCGCCGCCCTGGACTACAGGACGAGCATCGAAGTGCTGACCGTGTTTGAAGAGATCGTCCGCGGCTCGAAGACCACGGTGGTCATGATCACTCACAATCCCGAGATCGCGAGAATGGCGAACCGCGTCGTGAAGATCCGGGGCGGCCTGGTCTCCGGCATCCGCATCAACCGGGAGCCCGCCCGGGCGCAAGACCTCTCCTGGTGAACGAGAATGAAGAAGACGCAAAGACTGGAAGCCATCCGGGCCATTCGCCGCTCATGGGTCTCGTGGCTCTCCATCATCATCATCGCGCTGCTGGCCGCCACGGCGTACCTCGGGATCCTCTACAGCGCGAAGGGACTGACCCTGAGCGCCGAGGCCTGCCTGAACGCGCAGAACTGCGGGGATATCACGGTCTCGGCTTGCGGGCTCCTGTCCGCGCGGGACGTGGAGAAGATCCGCGGCGCCTCGGGCGTGACCGACGCGGAGGGCATCCTGTCCGTCCCCTCCCGCGTTTGCAATGACGAAACCTGTCGGGACATCAGGCTGCAGACCCTGCCGGAGCGCCTGAACCGGCCCCGGCTGCTGGAAGGCCGCTTTGCGGAGACGGCCGGCGAGTGCGCCGTGGAGCAGGCGCTGGCCGACGAGATGGGGTATGCGGTGGGCTCGCAGATCACCCTCTCCGCCGGCGGCGGTGCCGCGGATCGGATCATCGCCGTCAGGACCTACACGGTGACGGGCATTTTCACCACCGCCGAGCACATGTCGAACATGATCTCGTTCGAGCCGACCCTCCTGGTCAGCCGCGAGGCCTTCAACACACGTCTCATCGGGGAGACGGCGGCCACGGCCGTGCTCGTCCGCGTCGGAGAGGGCAAGACCCCGCGCTTCGGAGCGGAATGGGAGGCGAACGCGGACCGCGCGAAGGCGGACATCGAAGCCATGAACGACGGGTGGGCCGTCATGGACCTGCGCACCAATGCCGGCTACCTCGTGATCCGGAACAACGCGGAAAACCTGAACGTCATCAGCCTGACCTTCTCGATGCTGTTCATCCTGATCGCCGCGCTGGTGATCTATTCCACCATCGACCGCCTGATCGGGCAGGAGAGCAGACTGGTCGGCGCCTCAAAGGCCATGGGGCTGCGCAACGGGGAGATCCTGAGCAAATACCTGCTCTTCGGCGTCAGCGGGACGCTGACCGGCGTTGTCCTCGGCATTCTGATCGCCTATTTCATCTTCGAGCGGCTGATCCTGGTGTTCTTCGGCACGGTGCTGCTGTTTGAGGAGCGGGTCATGTCCTTTTTGCCGCTCCCTACGGCCATCGTCGCGGGGAGCGCCCTCCTGCTGGCCGTCCTGGCCGTCGCGCTCGCCTGCGGCCGCCTGCTGAAGTCCACGGCGGTCGAGCTGATGAAGGGCCGGTCCGCGGGCCTGCACAAACAGGGCGGAAGCGACGGGGGGATGCTGTATCTGCGGCTGATCCTCCGCAACATGCGCACCGACCGGAAGCGCATCCTCGTCAGCATCGCGAGCATCGCGGGGTGCTGTATGCTGATGATGATCGGCTTCTCGCTGAAGTATGCGATCTCCCGTGTGCCGGAGCGGCAGTACGGCGGGATCATGCGCTGCGGGGCAGAGGTCGCGGTCGACCCGGCGCAGAACGCGAATGCGGCGGAAGAGGTCGGCGAGATCCTGCGCGCGGACGGCCTGGAGGGGCTCCCGGCTTCGACCCGGAACGCGCCGTTCGAATTCGGGGGCGAGTCCGGCGAATTCCGCCTGATCTGCACCGACCGGCGCGACATTTCCGACTTTTTTCTCCTGGAGGACATCGGGAGCGGCGCGGTGCGGGAGATCCCGGAACGCGGCCTGCTGATCTGCCGCCGCTTTGCGGAATACTACGGCGTAAAGGCCGGCGATCCGCTCATCGTGTATGACAGCGCCATGCGCCGCCGCGAGATGACCGTCGCGGGCGTGGTGGAGAATTACCTCGAGTTTCCGGCTTTCTGCAGCCTCGCGTACGCGGAGGAGAGCCTCGGCGAGGCGGCGGCGATCAACACGGTCTTTGTCCGCGCCGAAGGCGGAACCGAAGCCCTCGGGCAGCGCCTCTCCGGGGTGACGGGCTATCTGGCCTGCACGCCCACCGACTCGCAGCGGGAAATGTTTGACGGGTTCTCGATGATCCTGAACCTGGTGATCCTGCTTCTGGGCGGGATGGCTTTCATGATCGCCTGCTTCATTCTCCTGAACCTTGTCGCGACCTATGTCAACAACAAAAAGACCGAGCTGACGATCATGCGGATCAACGGCTATACGACCGGGGAAACGATCCGCTTCGCCTCGCTGGAGAGTTACGCGACCACGCTGCTGGGCATCATCATCGGCCTTTTCGCCGGGAATGCGATGGGTTCGTTCATCATCAGGCAGGTCGAGCAGCCCTCTATCCAGTTCGCGCGCGACGCAGTGTGGATCTCCTTCGCCGCATCCGCCGGGATCACCGCGGCGATCTCCTGGGTCATCCACTCCATCGCCTTCCGGAAGATCAGAAGCCTGAAACTCTCCGACCTCAAGTGACGGGAACGGGACGCGGATCGCGATCCGGGAGAAAAAGCGGCGTCGGGCTTCCGGGAGGGCCTGCCCGCCCATCCGGGCTTCCGGCGGCCCGGACATTCACGCGCGGCAGCTTTCACGGACGGATACCGCGGGAGAAGGACCGGCGCCTTATGAGGTGATATCATGAACGAAGCCCTGTTGATCATCGACGTGCAGAACGACTATTTCCCCGGCGGATCCAATGAACTGTACCGCCCGCTGGAAGCGGAAGGGCGGATCCGGGAACTGATCGCCGAAAGCAGGAGCGTCGGCAGGCCCGTCGTCTATATCCGGCACTTGAATCCGCCGGATGATACGTTCTTCCTGGAAGGGACCTTCGGTTCTGAGATATCCGAACGGATCAGGCCGCGCCCGGAAGACAAGGTGATCATCAAGCGATATCCGAACAGTTTCCTGCAGACCGAGCTGGATGCCTATCTGAAAAGCCTGCGGGTGGACACGCTGATCGTCTGCGGCATGATGACCCATATGTGCGTGGACACCACGGTACGGGCCGCGATGGATCACGGCTATCGGGTCAGGCTGGCCGCGGACGCGTGCGCCACGATGGACCTGGAGCTGAACGGCGAAAAGATCCCCGCGGAGATGGTCCAGAAAGCATTCATCGCAGCGCTTGACGGTGTGTTCGCAACGATCGTATGACGCATTTCGCCATCCGGGGCAACGGACCGGGGGCAAATGGACCCGCGCCGCTTCGGCGGCGCTTCTTTTATGCCCGTACCGGCAAAGGAGGGCTTCCGGCACGCCCGCTATCGCCCCGGCCAGAAAACGATCCGCTCAGCGGAGTAACTGTTCAGTCCGCTCTGTGCGCCGTGTCAGCAGATGATCTCCAAACCGTTTCGCCCCATCCCCCTGCCCCCGAGGGACGGGGGAGAAGAGAGAGCGGGCCTGCGGCCCGCACCCGCCATACACGGCTCGCTTGGAAGCAAAC
>JAEEGL014747757.1_pt1 | contig 12486 bp, 8 predicted proteins | sample 9134231 | NCBI WGS metagenome assembly JAEEGL01 (sample SAMN16246548, study PRJNA631951) | gut metagenome | biome: gut microbiome; feature: rumen; material: fiber-attached | host: Bos | place: Iran: Karaj | collected 2018-10
AAAATCATTTGATATGGAAAATATAGAGAAAAAAGGTCTTCTGACACGTATACAGGACTATTTGGATTCACCCAAGGGAAGAATCCTGCTTAACTATCTGTACAGCTGGGGTGCCGCTGTGGTAATTCTGGGCGCACTGTTCAAGCTGACACACATCAAAGGTGCCAACCTGATGCTGTTCATAGGTATGGGCACCGAAGTGCTGGTATTCTTCATCTCAGGATTTGAGAGGCCTTACATACCAAGCGAGGCAGATGATGATGAGGATGATGCTCCGCGACTGAGAGGCAATATCATTATAAACGGAAATCCTGCCGCACCTGTACAGCAGGCTCCAGTTCAACAACAACCCACTCCGGCAGCTGCAGCCACCGGTATTGAGAGCGGCAGCGGTCTCAATGTGGGCGGCGTGGAACAGATTACACAGGATTACATATCCCGCGTGCATGACCTCACACTCAAGATGGAGCAGATGTGCCGTCACTCAGATCGTATGGAACAGAGTTCCGAGGAGTTGGAACAGCTGTCACGCAACCTGATAAGCATCAATACCTTTTATGAGATGCACCTCAAGTCTGCCAGCACCCAGATGGAGAATCTGGATAAGGTGAGCCAGCAGACGCGTCAGATGGTGGATCAGATTGAAGAGCTGAACCGCGTTTATGCCCGCATGATCGAGGCTATGAAGGTGAATTCACAGATGGGAGCCAAGTAACTATGAAAAGAAAGACAGTACAGAGACCGCCATCGGCGCGTCAGAAGATGATCAACCTCATGTACATCGTCCTTTTGGCGATGCTTGCCATGAATGTATCATCGGACGTACTGAACGGTTTCAGGATAGTTGAGGAAAGTCTGGGTAAGAGCACCGCCAACGCTACGATCCAGAACGAACAGGCTTACCGCGAGTTTGCCATAGCAGATTCCATCAACCACGAGAAGGTGGGCGAATGGTACGGCAAGGCTCTCTACGTGAAGCAGATATCAGACTCCCTGTTCAACTTTGCCGATGAACTCAAGAAGCTCATTGCAATTGAGGCCGACGGAAAGGATGCCGATGTGAACGATATCCGCAACCGTGAGGACCTGGAAGCAGCCACACAGGTTATGCTCCACCCCACGCGCGGTAAGGGAGGTATGCTGTTTGATGCCATAAACAACTACCGGGACAGGATTCTCGAGATGGTAAATGACCCTACACAGAGGGATATCATAAGCAATAACTTCAGCACGGAGGTTCCGCTCAATGCAGGCTCATTAGGCAAGAACTGGCAGGAGTACAACTATGAGAACATGCCTGTGGCAGCCGCAATCACCATGCTTACAAAACTGCAGAATGATATACGTTACGCCGAGGGTGAGGTGCTTCATACTCTGGTCAACAACATCGATGTGGGCGACCTGCGTGTGAACGCCATCAACGCATACGTTATTCCCACTACTCAGAACGTGGTTCAGGGTAACAGTTTCAAGGCCCGCATCATTATGGCAGCCGTTGACTCAACCGCCCGCCCCGCCATTTACATTGACGGCAAGAGGATTGACTCCGAGGACGGCTGGTATGAGGTTCCGGCCACCAAGACCGGCGATTATACCCTTTCAGGTTATATGGAGCTCAACTCCGGTAATGGAGTGATACGCCGTGACTTTACACAGAACTACTCTGTGGTATCACCGCTGGCCACCGTATCGGCTACAATGATGAACGTGCTATATGCCGGATATGACAACCCCATCAGCATATCCGTACCGGGCGTACCCAGCAACATGATTTCGGCCAGACTCAAAAATGGCGGAGGCACTCTTACCCGCAGTGGAAACGGATTCATCTGCAAGCCCACAAATGTTGGACAGGATGTGGTTATAGCCGTTACCGCCAATCAGGAGGGACGCCAGCAGAGCATGGGTGAATACGCTTTCCGCGTACGTCAGCTGCCCGATCCCACCCCGTTCATAGAATACAAGGACGAGAACGGCAACACGCAGCGCTACCGTGGTGGCGGCACACCAATCTCCAAGAAAAACCTGCAGTCAGCCGACGGCATAGTGGCCGCAATTGATGACGGTCTGCTGAACATTGGATTCCGTGTACTCAGTTTTGAGACCACATTCTTTGACAACAGCGGTAACGCCGTTCCCGAACTGTCGGACGGTCCCCGTTTCTCAAACCGCCAGAAGAGAGTGTTTGACCAGTTGGGACGCGGTAAACGTTTTTACATACAGCGCGTAAAGGCTATCGGTCCTGACGGGATTGAACGTCAGCTCAATACCGCACTGGAAGTGATATTAAATTGATAATTAATGGAAAACTGATATGAGAAAGATTGTATTATTTCTATTGATATTGACAGCTGCGGTAAGCGTGAATGCGCAGCCCACACGCAGACTGCAGGAACAGCAGGCTCAGAAAGAGGCAGAGAAAAGCCCCACTGCAGTTACCCTGTCGGACCGTGCACGTTCACAATATACGGCTCAGACGGCTATGCCCACCGACCTTACCTGGAGGCGTGACATTTACCGCGAACTTGACCTGAAAAAGGAGAAAAACGCCGCACTCTACTATCCTGAGGAGCCTCTTGGTGACAGGGTTAACTTCTTTACGCTCATCCTGAATCTTATTCTGGACGGAAAGATCAAAGCCTATGAGTATCGCCTGGACGGCAATGAGCTGTTTACCCCTGATAACGAACTGGATCTGGAAAGCATGCTCGACAAGTTCTACATCGATTACAAAAAGGATGAGAACGGAAAATACAAGATAGACATACCAAGCCGAGACATAGGCAAGTATTACATCAAGGAGAGCAACTATCTGGACAAACTCTCCAATTATCAGACCAAGGTGACTGCAATCTGCCCGGTGCTGATGCAGGGCGGATATGGAGACAAGCCCACCGCATACCCCATGTTCTGGCTCAACTATGATGAGATAAGCCCTTATCTTGGACAGACCCAGGTCATGACCAGTAGTTTCAACAACACCACAAACATGTCTCTTGACGACTATTTCGTGATGCGTCAGTATGAGGGTGATATTTACAAGACATCCAACCTTAGAAACATACCTCTGTCCGAATACTGCGAAACGGATTCCGCTCTTCAGGCTGAACGTGCACGCATAGAGAAACAGCTCCTGGATTTCCAGAACGGTCTTTGGAACGAATCGGAAAAGGAGGCGTCATCGGACAACAGTTCTGCCGAACAGAAGGATAAGAAGGAGGGCAGAGAGCCCAAACAGCCAAGACAGAAAAAAGAGAGGGCTCCCAAGGCTCCAAGACAAAACTCATCAGGTGGAGAAAGGCTTTCGGTACACCGTTAATTGTCATTTGAATAAAATGTGTTAACTTTGTACTTGAAACCTTAATTCCTAATCAGAATGAGAACTATCAGATTTATCCTTTTGCTTGTTCTGCCTACAGTCTGCCTGTCTGCATCAGCAGAATCAAGATTCGGCCTTCGCGGCGGTCTCTCATTGGTCAACAATGACATCTCTATGATATCCACAGAGAGTGTTCAGGATCAGGACACTTACAGCGGATTCTTTATCGGCCCGGCCCTTACTGTCGAAGCAGAACATCTTCTGGGATTTGACGTTGGCCTGCTCTATCAGAAGACTTCATTCAAGGTAGCCGATGAGACATACTCCCAGGAATTTCTGGAGATACCCCTCTCACTCAGGCTCAAGTTCGGACTCAAGAACCTAAGCATAATCGGTCAGTTCGGCCCGCAATGGAATATCAACATCGGTGATATTCAGTCCTATGTGGAGGATAATGAGGAGATTGATGCCGATAAGATTATCACCACAGGTAATATCGGAGCCGGTGTAAGGCTGTTTGACAGTCTGGAGCTCATGCTCAACTTCAATGTTCCATGGAAAATCATAGCCGACAACACTGATGATTTCCAGAAAATGAGTGACCTGATAGGTGATTACAAGACTATCCAGTTTGTAGTAGGCTGGAGATTCTGAATAATGACAGGATAATTTTAAAAAACAAATAGTATGAAAAAAGTATTAGTTATCTGCGGTCTCGCACTGCTTTCAATTATGCCCGCTTCGGCTCAGTTCAGCTGGGGTATCCGTGGCGGTCTTAACCTTGTGAACAATGACATTACCGCTGTTACCAAAGAGTCTGCAGCTAGTAAGGACAGCTACACCGGTTACTTTATCGGTCCGATGGCCGAAGTACAGATTCCTGTAATAGGTATTGGAGTTGATCTTGCCGCACTCTATTCACAGAAGGGCATTGAACTGCCGGACACATCCACAATGAAGAATCAGTCACTCGCCATCCCCCTCTCTCTCAAGTACACACTGGGACTGGGAAACTTTGCAGCAGTCTACTTTGCTGCAGGTCCTCAACTGGATTTCAAGATCGGTGACCTTAACACATCCTTCAATGACGGAGAAGAGGTTAAGGATTTTGCTCTTGAAAAGAGTTCATGGAGTATCAACATCGGTGCCGGCGTAAAACTCATCAACCACATACAGGCAGGTATCAACTACAACATCCCCGTTTCAAAGGAGGGTGCTGTCAAAGTGATTGACAACCCCACCCCGGGTGCTGTGATAGACAATGAGCCCGTAGACTTCAAGTCAAGCACACTTCAGTTCTGCCTGACCTGGACATTCTGATAATCGGACAACTCTCTTACACAGGACCGGTTCTTAAAGGAAAGAGCCGGTCTTTCTTTTTATTTCTCCGTATATTTGTAAACGCAAATGGGCATGTATGCAGACATAATACTACCTGTACCTCTGAATATCACATTCACTTACAGGATTCCAGAGCAGCTTGAGCACCGGACAGTGCCCGGAGCCAGGGTATATGTGCCTTTCGGTAAGGGACGCAGGCTTACCGGCATTGTGGTCAGGACACACTCTGTCAGGCCCGACGGACATACCATCAAGGATATACTCGCCGTACTGGATGACGTATACCTGTCAGTATTACCTAACCAGCTTAAACTGATGCAATGGTTGAGAGATTACTGCATGTGTACACCTGGAGATGTCATGAAAGCTGCTCTTCCATCGGGGCTGCGGCCTGACAGCGGAGCGAACGAGCATCCCTATAAACCCAAAACGGAGATATTCGTAAAGCCGGGAGAAAGACTTACCAACATTGAATCAACGGATTACAGCAGTCTTACAGGTAAAACTGCCGTCAGACAGAAAGAGATGCTGGATAAGTACGTTGAATTGTCCTGTCTGGCCGAAAACCCGCTCAATCCAAACCCCGTAACAAAGAAGGCGTTATTGAATGCATGCAAGTCCAGTTCCGCATTGAACTCACTGATTGAAAACGGCATACTTGAACTGTATGAACTGGAGACTGGCAGGCTGCCTGAATTCGGCGGACACATACAGGATCCTCCACAATTGAGCCCTGCACAGCAAAAGGCATTCGCCGGAATAAAGGATTGCTTCAGGACAAAGAACGTCTGCCTGCTCCACGGCGTTACCTCCAGCGGAAAGACAGAGATATACATTCATCTTATCAGGGAACATATAGCCAATGGCGGACAGGTGCTTTATCTGTTGCCCGAGATAGCCCTGACCACCCAGATTATGCACAGGTTGCAGAAGGTTTTCGGAGGCGATATGTGCGTATACCATTCCAGATGCTCAGAGAATATCAGGGTTGAGGTCTGGAACCGCCTGACAGGCCCCAATCCTTATAAACTGATCCTGGGAGCACGATCGGCAGTGATGCTTCCACTGCAAAAGTTAAGTCTTATCATTGTGGATGAGGAGCATGAACCCAGTTTCAAGCAGGAAGATCCAGCGCCGCGTTATCATGGCCGTAACACAGCCATCATGCTGGCCTCAATATGCGGTGCCAAGACACTGCTTGGAAGCGCCACCCCATCGATTGAGAGTTACTCCAATGCCATAAGCGGAAAGTATGGACTGGTAACCCTGGAGCAGAGGTTCCGCAACATTAGGCTCCCACTGATAGATATTGTAGATACCGCAGACCTGAGACGCCGCAAATACATGCAGGGACTGTTCTCTCCAATGTTGGTTGAACAGATAGACAATGCGCTCTCTATCGGTAAGCAGGCTATCCTTTTCCATAACCGCAGGGGTTATTCCGGAACCGTGGAGTGCCATGACTGCGGATGGGTACAGAAATGTGATTGCTGTGACGTGAGTCTGACTTTCCATAAGACCACAGACTCGGCCTCATGCCACTACTGCGGACGCAGATACAAGGTACCTGCAGCCTGTCCCTCATGCGGCAGTAAAAGCCTGCGCAAACGCGGATTCGGTACCGAGCGTATTGAGGAGGAGGTAAGCGCACTGTTCCCCAAGGCACGAGTGGCAAGACTTGACCTGGACTCATCCAAAGCCGGCTACGAATCAATCATATCGGATTTTCAGGAGGGACTTACTGATATCCTGATTGGTACACAGATGGTTTCTAAAGGTCTGGATTTTGACAACGTGAGCGTAGTAGGTATCATTGAGGCGGACTCCATCATGAGCTACCCTGACTTCAGGGCAACAGAGAGGGCATATCAGCTCATGGCACAAGTTGCAGGACGAGCCGGACGTAAAGAGAGTCAGGGTACCGTGATCATACAGACACGACAGCCCGATGCCCCTGTTCTGGAAATGGTACGCCGGCATGACTACAAAGGATTCCACAAAACCCAACTCCAGGAACGTCTGGCGTTCAACTATCCGCCCTATTCCAGACTGACCATCGTCACTGTCAAGGGCACTGAGCAGAGTTCTGTGGAGAAAACGGCAACCGATCTGGCTGCCAACCTTGCGGATCTGTTCGGACCGGACAGGGTTTTGGGCCCCGATGCTCCCCCCGTATCAAAGATACAGTACAGGCATATCCGCCGGATCATCATAAAAGCCGGACTTGACATGGCCACATGGACAGTAAGGGAAAGAATTAATGAGGCCGTCAGCAAGACTGCCTCCACAGACAGTATCGCAGGAATCAGTTTTTCTTTTGATCCAGACCCACAGTAGGTTCAGGGTAGCTGATACGCGTATGGTACATTGTACGCAGTTTCTCCTTGAATGTCTCCTTTATCCTGTTGATCTCCTGCCAGTTTATGGGACAGTCCATAAAATAGCCTTCACTGACTTGGGTATCTATGATCTTGTCCACAAGCTCAGCTATACTGTCCTCCGTATACTCCTTAAGGCTTCTGGAAGCCGCCTCCACGGCATCGGCCATCATAAGTATGGATGTTTCCTTTGAATACGGCTTAGGGCCCGGATAACTGAAATCCAACGGATCCGGGGCTGAATCGGGATGATCCTGAGCATATTTTATATAGAAGTAACGTGCCACACCCTTGCCATGATGGGATGCAATAAAACCTTTGACAGACTCCGGCAAACCGAACTTGTCGGCCAGAGCTAAACCTTTTTCAACATGGCCCACTATGATTGCGGCACTCTCCTGCGGAGTCAGTTTGTCATGTGGATTAACCTTGTTCTGATTCTCTGTAAAGAATGGCGCATTGTCCATCTTTCCGATATCATGATACAGAGCGGCGGTACGTACCAATTGTGAGTTTGCCTTGAGCCGGGTAGCGGCTTCGGATGCCAGGGTTGACACCTGCATGGAGTGCTGGAATGTGCCCGGCGCCTTCTCTGCCAGTTCTCTGAGAAGAGGGTTGTTTATGTTGGATAGTTCTATGAGTGTGACGTTTGATGTAAACCCGAACAGTTTCTCAATTAAAAACAGAAGCGGATACACAAGCAGGATAACCGTGCAGTTTATTGCAAAGAAGATGAATGTCCATGGATCCATATCGCGGATATTCTCCAGCTGCATCATCTGGATTGAACCCCACACGAGGCTGTACGTAACAAAAATGAGCAGACAGGTACGCAGTATCTGCGAACGCTGAGACAGTTCCTTGAGTGTATAGATACCTGTTATACCGGCCATAAACTGAAGCAGTACATACTCATAAGGCATAGGTACGATAAGCGATGTGCACAGCAGGAACACCAGATAACCGGTAAGTGCCGTGCGTGAATCGAGGAATATCCGCAGCAATATGGCCAGCATTGAACATGGGAACAGCAGAACACTCCATCCCGAGTATTGGCAGAACAGTTCCAGAGCAACTATGAACAGCGTAATGAATCCCAACAGGAAATAGAGTATGGAACGACTCTCTATATCATCTATCCTGTACAGGATCAGATAGATGAACATAACCAGGAAACACAACAGCACAAATACCGCACGTCCGGCCCATGTGAGCACCTTGAACTGTTTGGACGATGATGTCTCATTAGCCTTATCCAGATAGGATTGTATTATCTGGCTTTTCTGTTCATCAACAATCTCACCCTGACCTATTATTTTCTGTCCCTCGACTACCATGCCCCTGAAATGAGATATTTCGTTAAGCTGGTTCTCCAAGTCACTCTCCGAACGTGCATCATCATATATGATATTGGGACGTATGAAATTCTCAAGGTTATGCTGCAGAAGGGTATAGCGGTCATAGGCATATACATCGGCATCTGTAACATAACGGTATGCGTCACGCACGCTCCTTACATCGGATGTCTTACGGAAAGTTGATGTGTTGCCCTCATATACCCTGAACAAATCCTTGCCAGCCAGTATCTCCTCATCGGATGTGGAAATAATCCCATCTTCATAAACCTTCTCAAAACGTCGGCGGATTATCCTGTATGACTCTTCCCAGACCACTTTGCTCAGGCTGTCCCTGTAAAAACGGTCCAAATCGGCCAGGGCATTCCCGGCAACTGTGGCGTTGCGGCTGAAATATGGGGCAAATACCGCTCTGACACTGTCTGCCTCAACCTGCCATACTTCATCGCTTTTGGCTATCGAGAAACTGAATGGAGCAATAAGCACATCATAAGTCCAGGGTTTGCCCACAGTATATGAATAACTCTCCTTGTGACTTGCGGGCATAAAGTAGACTGTGAGCAATACAGAAACCAGAGATAGGATTATCAGAAGATTCCTGTTGCTCTTAATGAAACGCCTCTTGTCTTCCATAGGAACCGATGCTTTGTTATGATGTGTAAAAATACAACATTTCATAAGAAATTGATTAATTTTGCACCGCTAAAACTAAAGACATGACAGAGAATTCAGGCAGCCGCCGCGTCAGAGTACGTTTTGCCCCCAGTCCCACTGGTCCGTTGCACATCGGAGGCGTCAGGACGGCACTATATAACTACCTTTTTGCCCGCAAGCACGGAGGAGACCTTATATTCAGGATAGAGGATACGGACAGCAACCGTTTTGTTCCCGGTGCCGAGGAGTATATCCTTGAGGCTTTCCGCTGGCTCGGTATCAAATTTGACGAGGGTGTTTCATTTGGTGGAGAATATGGTCCGTACCGTCAGTCAGAGCGCAGGGATATCTACAAGAAATATGTAGACCAGTTGCTTGAATCCGGAAAGGCATACATAGCATTTGACACTCCGGCAGAACTTGAGGCCAAGCGCAATGAGATACCGAATTTCCAGTACGATGCCGCCACCCGCGGCCGGATGCGCAACTCACTCACACTGCCTGCCGATGAGGTAAAGGCACTGATTGATGCAGGCAACCAATATGTGGTCCGTTTCCTGATTGAGCCCAATCAGGAGGTTGAGGTAGATGACCTTATCCGCGGCAGGGTTACCATAAACTCATCGGTTCTGGATGATAAGGTCCTGTACAAATCGGCCGACCAGTTGCCCACATATCACCTGGCCAACATCGTTGATGACCATCTGATGGAGGTGACTCATGTGATACGTGGCGAAGAGTGGCTTCCCTCCGCTCCGCTGCATGTTCTTCTGTATCGCGCTTTCGGATGGGAGGATACAATGCCCAGGTTTGCGCACCTTCCCCTGCTGCTCAAGCCCGAGGGTAACGGCAAGCTGAGCAAGCGTGACGGCGACCGTCTGGGATTCCCGGTATTCCCTCTGGAGTGGCATGACCCCAAGACCGGCGAGGTATCATCGGGCTACCGTGAAAAGGATTATCTGCCCGAGGCTGTGATCAATTTCCTGGCACTGCTGGGCTGGAACCCAGGCGATGACCGTGAGATAATGACCATGGATGAGATGATTGACCTTTTTAACCTTGAAAAGTGCAGCAAGGCAGGTGCCCGGTTCAACTATCAGAAACTGGTGTGGTTCAACCACGAATACATAATGCTCAAGAGTGACCATGAGGTTGCTGAACTGTTCAGACCTGTTCTGGAAAGCCATGGCATAAATACCTCTATGGACCGCATAGAGACAGCCGTAGGTCTGGTCAAGAACCGTGTCAATTTTATAGGTGAGCTTTGGGACAACTGCAAGTTCCTGTTCCAGGCCCCCACTGAGTATGACGAAAAGTCACTCAAGAAATGGTGGAAGGATGATGCACCCCGCACCACTGCAGAGCTATGTGATTTCCTTGAGTCCCAGCCTGACTGGAACGGCGAAACGCTTGAGCCCAAGGTAATGGAGTGGATAGCGTCGAAAGGGTACGCCACCGGTAAGGTGATGAACGCCCTGCGCGTTACACTGGTTGGAGCAGCCATGGGTCCGCAGATATTCCTTATTACGGATTTCCTGGGACGTGAAGAGACATTGAACCGAGCCCGTAAGGCCATTGCAGAACTTGCCTGAACCCATAGAGTATAAGGATATGATCATTTACTCCATCCTGATTTATCTCTATGCAGGTTGCATCCATCTGGCAGCCTTGTTCAACCGCAAGGCCCGTCTGCTCATCAGAGGGCATAAAAGGATACTTGACACCATAAGGGAGCAGGTTGATCCCAGTTTCAGTTACCTGTGGTTCCATGCATCGTCGCTGGGTGAGTTTGAGCAGGGGCGTCCGCTTATAGAACGCATTCACAACAAGCACCCCGAGTGCCGTATTCTGCTTACGTTCTTTTCGCCCTCAGGATATGAGGTAAGAAAAGACTACAAAGGTGCCGATATAGTATGCTACATACCGTTTGACACCCCACTTAACGTAAAGAGATTCCTGGATTCAATAAAGATAGAGAAAGCCTTCTTCATCAAATATGAGTTCTGGCCCAATTTCCTCAGGGGGTTACACAAACGCGGAATAGAGATATTCAGCGTATCATCCATATTCCGTGACAACCAGCTGTTTTTCAAGTGGTACGGAAAGGGATATGCCAAGGCCCTGACATATTTCAAGCATCTTTTTGTACAGGACCGTCACTCCAAGGACCTGCTCAAGAGTATAGGTATAACCGATGTCTCCATAGTAGGCGATACACGAGCCGACCGCGTGCTTGAGGTAGCTGCCGCATCCAAGCAGTTCCCCGTAATAGAGAAGTTTGTGAACGGTGACCCCACATTCATTGCCGGCAGTTCCTGGCCGGCCGATGAGGAGCTGTTCATACCCTATTTCATGACCAAGCCTGACTGGAAGCTGATAATTGCCCCGCATGAGATACATGAGGAGCATCTGGCACAGATAGAAACACTCCTTAAGGGCCGTGACTACATTCGCCTTTCGGAGGCCACGCTTGACAACATCAAAGGGTATGACACCCTGATAATAGACTGTTTCGGAATGCTGTCATCCATCTACCGTTACGGGCATATAGCATACATAGGCGGCGGATTCGGAGTAGGAATCCATAACGTGCTTGAAGCCGCCGTGTTCGATATCCCCGTACTCTTCGGCCCCAACAACCAGCGTTTCCGCGAAGCTCAGGACCTGAAACGTGTCAAGGGCGGTTTTGAGATAACCGATGCCTACAGCCTGAGAATCCTGATAGACAAGTTCATCAGCGATCCCGGATTCCTTAAGAAAGCCGGCCGCAACGCAGGCGACTACGTACGCAGCAGCAGCGGCACATCGGACCGCATCCTGGGCGAGATTGGCTTGGACTGATAAGTTCCCATCCAACGACTTTTGGGGCCAAAGGCCAAAAAAGACAGAAAAAACCGAGCGCCGAAGGCGCGAGAAACCAGCCGGAAGGTTATTCCTCTTTGTACCAGCTGGCATACATGTGATAATCCCGGGCAATCCGCTGATTCATCTCCTCAGCCTGCGCCGGATCCACATCCTTTATATACTTGGCCGGAACCCCTGCCCAAAGCGTATGAGGCGGAATCACAGTCTTACCTGTCACCACAGATCCGGCAGCCACAATTGCGCCCTCGCCCACTACGGCGTGGTCCAGTACTACCGATCCCATTCCTATCAGGGCGTTGTCACGGATCTCGGCTCCATGGATGGTTACGTTATGGCCTACCGATACGTTATCGCCTATTACGGTGGTGGAGCGCTGATAAAGGGTGTGTATCACTGATCCGTCCTGTATGTTGGTTCCGTTACCTATGCGGATGGAGTTGACATCGCCGCGCAGCACGGTCCCGAACCAGATGCTGCAGCCCTCACCTATAACAACGTCACCAATGATGGCGGCGTTATCGGCCAGAAAACAATCCTCTCCTATCTGAGGTGTGAATCCTCTTACTGATTTTAT
>JAEEGL014930271.1_pt1 | contig 12486 bp, 6 predicted proteins | sample 9134231 | NCBI WGS metagenome assembly JAEEGL01 (sample SAMN16246548, study PRJNA631951) | gut metagenome | biome: gut microbiome; feature: rumen; material: fiber-attached | host: Bos | place: Iran: Karaj | collected 2018-10
GATGAGAGATTGAAATCTGTGAGTGATGAGTTTGAAGATGTAGGGATAACCGGACGCATAATCTGTGCAGATGCGTCCCCATTCGCTGATGTCGTTGAAATCGTATTGGAAGAGACATTCAGGATGACCGCTGTCACCGAAGAGCCTTAGCCTCACCGCCGGCAGGATGGTATTCAGAGCAAAATCGTTCCACTCCTTCGGCAGGGAAACAGAATAGCTCAACAGTTGTTCACAAGCGGATTTACCATCCTGTGCCTCACGAAGCGCTGCGTACAACGCACTGGGTTTCAGACCTTGCAGGAATCTCAGCTTGAGAGAATCAGCAGTCTTGTCTCTGATGCTGATAGCGTTCAGCAAATCAAGCAACTCCTCTATATCCGTAACAGACTGTTTCTTCACTTCTGCCTCTACCCACTTTTTGATGAGGGCTTTTTTATGATCAGACAATTCTTGCAAGTCCTTTTCATTGGGCACAAAGTCAATCTTTGGTTGCCTGTCGTAGCATGAAGACGGGATAAAGGGATACTTCTTCATGTACGCAATGACAGCCGTCAAAGTATTCAACTCAGGGAGTGCAAGCGTCTTGAAACGCGGCACAAATGATGTCTGAACTCGTGTGTCATCAGAGAGTTTCAACGCAACGTACCTATCATACATACTTTCTACGTCCTCCCTGCTTTTAGGCTTAAGAGAGTTGATGAACGATGGTTCGACTAAACAGAGTCGCAGTTTATCAGACAGATTGTCCTTGGGGAACAGGAATGCATAGTAGCCATCGTCCAGCAGGTAGTGTCTGAGTGCTTTTGCCTGAATGATTTCTTTTTGCTGTTCGCTATAGGTGGGGGTTCCCATCTGTTGGTCTGCAACAGCCATGAGATGGAACCATTCTGACGTGAGGCCGTCCAAAGACCAATTCACGGATTTATCCAAAAATGTATTCCGGAAAACATGCTGAATCCCATCATTCATCTGATGATAGAAATTTGCAAAGTCTGTCCATCCCGTGACGGGCAATTCAGACAGCTTGTGTCCTATGTTGAGCCATATCTCCCAGTCCTCACCCTGGAGTTGATTCACTCCTTTCCGTTCCACGTTCATGGCCTTGAACAACAGGGCAAGCGGGAAAAGCGGTTCGTGGGCACCGGGCAATTTCAACATGGCTCTTGGGCTGTCTGCCGTCACGACTGTTTCTGTTGTCACTTTTGCCCAGGTTGTCTGGATGGCATTGGAGGGAATCCTTATGTTGCGGCCTTTCTGATACACAACGACCAACACATCATCCAATATAGGCTCTGCAATGTAATCTGCACAGAAACCGAATGATGCATAACGTATAACTTCCTCATCCAGCATACCAATGGAACCCAGCAGAATGGACAGTTCTGGTGCAGCAAAGATGCCATCGCCCCTGTAGGACTTTCCCACCACATCCAACTCTATATATAACCGCTGGCCGCTGAACAAAGCCCGTTCAATATTAGTTTTCAGACTTATCGCTCCGGCAGGCCATTGCACGGCATCATCAACAATGGTTTCCAATGGCAGTCGCCCTCCCTTCATCGTCTCGATTCTGGGGATGGCCTTGATAATGGCTGGAATCTTGTTCTTGATGAAGTTCATGTCGGCTCGACTCACTTCATAGGCTGCACGGAAAGGATAGTTTCTCCCTAAGGCTTGGTTGACAACATGTGAACCTTGAACATGAACCAGGAGATATCTGTCCACGTCAGCATAATATCTCCAAACGATGGTGGCGCAATCGGGTGAGAGTTTGGGAGGATTGTCCCCAAAAACACCCTCTATATCTTTTGCATGGATAGAAGACTCGCCGGTATAGAAAAGCGTCCAATCACCGATGTTGTCGGTCCATGAACCTGCTGCATATTGTGTGAGTGTAATCGTTCTTTTTGCCATAATCCAATAATTATCAACTTTCAATTTTCAACTTAATTAATAGGTTGCATCTGAATGTATTTTATGCTATCATATTTTGACCCTGTCACAACGGAATTCAACCTGACACCATTTTGCAGGAGAATGTCCACCAGCAATTGCAGCGAACCAAAGCAGAAGTGGTGGGTCATGTCTGCACATGTCTCTCTGAGGAAGGACTTGGTTTCTGTTTTGTCTTCATAAATAAACCTAGTGACATCTTCTTTATCGTTTTTATAGATCCTACCTTCTGAATCAATGGGGGTTGCAATGAAGAACACATGAGGAGGAAGGTTGCCCCCTGTAGCCATCTCGCTCACCGTCAGACAACTATATATCGTCCTGAGGATTCTGTATTTCCAAAAAGGCTGTTGCTTGACTGCATGATTCAGTAAGTTCCAAAATCCCCAGCCGATACTGCGGCCACAGGTCTGACGGATATGTTTCTTTTCTTTTTCTGTCAGAAGAATGAAGCTTGGTACCTTGACAACAGGATCCTGCAACTGCATGGTAATATCATCATGGAACAACGAGTACACGTGGTTCCTCATGTCGATGGAGTCACGCACAGGAGGCTTAACATATTTCATGAACTTATCTATGCCGCGAAATGCCAAATAGACGTGAGGGTTACATTCCCCTGAATGAGTCATGAAATGGCAGACATCTTCCGTCAGTTGCCAAGCGCTGTGTAGCTCTGTCAGAGGGTCAAGACGGTCACATATCACCAAATCTGTTGCCAACTGGCAATAGGTGAAGAAATAGAAGGAGCGGAAAACGTCGGCAGCTTCATAGTCGTTATAATCTATCTTGCTTTCGTGCAGGTCCGTCAATCTGTCCCAATTGGCTTTGATGGTCTGAAGGACAGAAGCCGTCGAGAACTCCGAAAGGTGCCGCAAAACGTATTTTCCGCTAACAGAGCGCCGTTTTCCATGTTCCTGATAAGCACCATTTGCCAAATCTTGGGCCACACCCGACCATCCCAAATCGTTGCTATTTGTGTCATCGTTGTTGGAGATTCCGGAAGTGGGTAGATTCATTCTGAACCCCTTGGGCAGAATGAGTTTCTTCACATGACCGGAAGGAGATTTCCAGACAGATAACCAGAACAGATGATGCCCTTCCTTTTTTCGCTCTATCAGTTCCTTCAGAGTAAAGTATTTCCGTATCGTGTCACGTTCCCTGAAAGCCTCTCCCGGGATGTTCAGGAAATCAACGTGATACTGCACAAAAGGCAGCAGCCGACTTCTGACGAAAATGGCCCCATAGTGGTTCTCTGGCCCGCAATCATAAGGCTTTGTGCCACGCATCCCACTGGTTTCAGCGTTGATGGCATCGTGGAAAAACGTGCCGAAACTGCTGTGGGGATAGGACAGAGGTAATTGTTGTGCGACAAATCCCAAGTGATGGAACGCGTGAATCAGATCGAACAGCAGAAAGCTCTTGCCGCTCGAAGGGAAACCAATCACAGCGATTCGTATCTGTTTGTCGAAAGGAATCATACAAAAAACCTTTATGTCGGGGCTCTGTTATTGCTTAGCTTGTAGCTCTCTCAGGAGTAGACCTACTGTGGGACTGTTGAGAATGCCATGTTGGACAAGGATGTCAGTCAACAACTGATAACTGCCAAAACAGGCACAAGAGCCACGTTCACTGAACCTGTCATTAATTCCTTCTCGGTAGAACTCATTCGGCTCATACTGGTCACCGCCTTCTTCTGGGATCCTATTTTCATAAATGTCATAGTCTTCTGTAATGGGTGTGCATGTGAAATAAACATGCGGAACAGGCTCGTTTTTTTGTTTACAGCCAGTTTGGTCCAGAATCCGTCTGAACGCTTGCCCACTACTACCAATTCGAGACAGAATATGAAGCTTGAGGTTTCCGGTTGGGTTATGCACATATCCCCCATTGAAAGTAAGGTCCAAATAATTAGCAACAATATGTGTTATATCTTTGTCTATGCCTGTAAAACCTTGCGGAATCCCTATTTTGGCATTGAAATCCTTGTCTTTAATGGTATATTCATAAAGATGATTGAGCATTGCATAATAGAAAAGAGAATAGATGGCATTCCGTTTTCTGTCTTTTTCAACTTCTTCTGCCCACTGTCCTTTGAGTATGACGGAATCCAGTTCCTTGTAATTATCTTCTTTTTGTTTGAGAAGATAATCGACATTCCTGAGGGCAAGAAAAACATTGGGCATTCTGCGTTCCCTGGTATCCAGGAACGATGCAAGATGTTCCACCATACTTACAAAGTTCATGTCTTCCTGAGTGTCCTCCACTTTGACAAACACTCTGTCACAAATGACCATATCGGTGGCCAATGTACAATATTGGAAGAAGATGAAAGCCTTATTAATGTTTTGTCCGTCAAAATCCGCGTCAGAGAAGCTGACATCAATTTGGCGCGTCTTGAGTAAGTCTGATATGCTTTGCATGGCAGAATCTGTATGGTACTCGAAGAAGTTCTTCAGCAACGTCTTGCCACTGACATGCCTTCTGGATCCCTCCAAAGGCTTGAATCCTTTTGCATTTAAGCTGCCAAAAATCTCTTGCCAATTCAGGAAACGAGTATTGCTCAGCATACTCGGCGGTGACGCATAACTGCGATCTGTGTCAGTGATTGTTGATTTCCATCTTGCTTCTACGATTAATATTTCTTCGTCAGATGATTCACTGATATACGACGTGACGGTAAAGAGTTTGCTGTTAACATCAAGCTTATCGTGTAACTCCTTATAATGCTGAATATTTTCCTTTGTCCTAAAAATCTCACCTGGAATATTGAGGAAATCAAGCTCAAACGTTTTTCTGTCCATGTTTACTACCTGCCCGAAATGATTTTCGTGACGACAGACATAAACATCGGTCTGCGTCTGGTTGCGTTCAAACCTATCAAAAGATTTATAATAGAAGCCTGTTCGATACAACTTGTCTCTTGAGCAGCCCCTTGCGCTTAATGCATCTATGATATCACGTAAAAAGAAACTTTTTCCACTGGATTTTGCTCCCACGACAGCCAGGCGAATGACTTTCTTGGGGTTATTTGCCTTTCTGCGTTCACACCATCGTCTCCACAAGCGTGGGGTGTTATTCCACCAGAAGCGAACCTTGTATGCACTTTGGATAGCAAGTGTCTTCACCTTTTGCCCCGTAGAGGAACCACGGTTTTCACTTCCCATGTCAATAATAAAATCTCTTGTTGTAAGATCCTTCGTTTCCATATTGATATTTATTTTTTAACAATGATCCGTCTCATGATAGGTCACGGCTGCCATGAAGGCCAAGAGGAAGGCCGTTTCCAATGCTTCTCCAACGGCATCAACCCCATATCCAGGGTTCAAACGACCGGTGAATGGCAACAGGTCTAAATATGACATATATATATATATGCTTGTGCCCGCCCACATCAATAATGCCAACAGCCGCCATTGCATTTTCATGGTTAACTTTGTGCTGTTTTCATCCTCATAGCAAAGGCTGTAGGTGAGAACCAGCCAAGCCAACAAGAACAGTAAAATGAAATATATAGCAGATGATTCTCTGACGCCATAACTTCCGAAAAAAGCTATGGGAACACTCAAGTCATTGAGAACGACGGGCGACTGTCCCGAACTGACGGATTCATGCATGAAATGATAGTCGTTGGACAACGGATCCCGGGTCTGTTTTTTCTGCATGTAATGACTCATGATGACCATGAATTCGGCATCACTTTCGCAATATCTGTAACCGCTTTTCTGCAGGTCCTCGAAATTGGAATAGAGCATGAGCCGGCGTGACATGCGACTATAGTTCACTTCCTCTGGGCTATAGAGAATGCTACATAATTTGGGCAAGGCAAAGATGTAAATGCCAATAACAGCAATCAATATGGGCAGCCAAATGTGTTCCTTCCGGGCTTCCTCTTCAACAACCTGAGACGTGTATTCATAGGGACGCTTCACCAGGAAGAAGAAGTAAAACGCGCAGATGAAGAAACCCAGGTAATTGGTCAGATAGCCTGCGTCTCCAGCCATTGCAACAACAATGTAGCAGAGAGTAATAAGGAACATCTCGCATAACAGCGTGTGACGGGGGATGATATGTCCTTCTTCGCTGTTCTCCACATCCTGTGCCACACGAGATAACGCACTACTGAGACCCACGATTACAAACAGGGTGATAAATGCCGTTGCAAAGTTTCCACCTGCTAATCCGATGGTGAAGATGATTGCCAGAGCTATGAAATGCCATGGGAACAGGACCTTTAGCGTTCTGAGAAAAGCATCACGGACAAACGAAATTAACGGACTGAGGAGCAATATCAGTATAGCAATCATCAACAAGATTTGTGCCAACATGCCGAGAGGTGAGAGACTGAGTAAGTGGCTCAAATTGAAGTGTGGCTGGATTTTGTCGGAGAAAAACCTATACAGTATAATGACATACAATCCTTCAACAATGAAATACAGAACTATTTTCCAGGGTCTATTGATCTTGCGACCAATGGATTCAATGAGCTCCGCTATCCACACAAAAGGACTCTTTATCAGTTTCTTGACAAAAGCAATCGACTGTTTGACGTATGTAATTGCCCCTATGATGAAAGGCGCATGAATGATATTTTTGAATAGTCCTTTTATCCTTTCTAATGCAAAAAACCACCTTACAGCCCAAAGAGCGAGCACTATAAACTCTATCAGTAACAATGTATAAACCACAGAGCGGTGCGTGTCATTGATGCCACTTTTTGACGGATCACTCCATAAAATAGGATTGGACTGGAAGCTGATTTCAGAGCCAAAGTAGGAGCTGACAGCTCCTTGGCTGATGTTCACATCTGACACCTGGAAGAATACAAAGAAAGATGCACCGAAGAGAATACAGCTAACGAACCAGGTAAAAGCGTTGTACCAGGGTTTCTTGCGGTTGGCCAACGGGGAGTTGAAAAGCATGGCCACTGAGAAAAACAGCAGCATCATTAGCGCGGTGGAAACAGGGGTGATGCCTGTTAATTTCTCAAAATAGGGATAAGTATAGCTGAGTTTCAAGGCAATGAGTGACTTGCAGGCGCAATAGGCCAGACACATCAGCAGCAAAAAGGTGAAGTAGAGCCGAAAGTTCCTGAGTTGTGGCAGATTATAAATAAAGCGCTCGTCTTCATCAATTTTCAGGGGACTGAAGGGTAGCCAGATAAGAAGAAGGAGAATCAGAAAGACGACGGAAGGCCAAAAGAGATAGCTGAATATAAACTTCTGACCGATGTACCCGATGCGGCAATGCAAGGCGTCGTTGCCGCTGCAGAGGGTTATCTTCTCCAACGTGGGAACTATGGCATTTGCCTTCTCGCTCAACGTGTTGGCCGTAAAATTGTTGTCGCGCACTTTTACTTCGTCGCCTGCCAGGGCAAACTCCAAATTACACAGATCAAAATTGATAGCGTTGGAGAAGGCTGGCAGATAGAGATCGCTTTTTGTGGGGAAAGAGTTGTTGCTCTGCTTTAATGTAATCAAGCCACTGGCAGACCGCGACTTCTCCCGCAGCGTGTCAACCGTTCCAACGAAGGTGACAGGGCGAGGATAATGCAGCGTCAGTTTGTCTCCTGAGGATTTAATCATCACATGGCCCGATCCCCATTCCGTGAGTTTCACAGAGACCTTCATGACGTAGTTGATCCCGTCAATCTGGAAATACCCCTTCTCTGGCTCTTTCTCTTTATAACATTGATCGGACAGTTCAAAGAATTGCACTTTGCAGCAACGTGCTTCTTCTCCCGTATTTTGGGTAATGCCACTATCAGCATAGCGGTGGGTTTCGCCAGACATTTTGATTTCGGTGTTCCGGTCAAGGATGACCATGACCAGATTGTCTTTTCCCAGCAGCTGGAAGAAGGAGCGGACACCACGCTGCTGCATCTGATTGAGAAAGGCCGCGCTGTCTTCGCGGTTCACATCCTTTTCCCTGAACTTGAGATAGGTGGCAAAATGACGGGCAAGAACCCGCTCCTGATCTTTCTGAAAATGTTTGCCCAGCCAATCCTTCTGATTGCGCAGGTCTTTCCACAATTGCCACACGTCGGCACCCGTGAAAGAGAAGGGAATGGTGTCATTGTTACTGGTGACCAATTTCAATGAAATCTCCTGATCGGCAGAATCAAGAATCGGATGCCTGTTGGGATTATCGTTGTTGATTTTGAAATACTGCAGCGAATCCCGGTAGATGGGATTTACTTTCCAGATGAAATGATCACCTTCTGGTCTGATAGTGAGATAATCATGCGGAACCTTGTCAAAGTTGATGTCGCTGTTCTTGCCCACAGTGAGCTCTGTGCGACCCGACAATTCCACGCTGTCCACAATGAACGCAAGTTTCTGCTCAACACGATGGACCATTCCATACATCAGCCAGCCAACAATGGCCAGACCGATGATGGTGACAATACTTATAAAAATGTTTTTGTTTTCCATATATTGATGTCTCAGAAGAGGTTTCCAATTCTATATCCTAATTTCTGAAAAATAGACCGCTGAGGAGGTTTGGCATTGTTGATGATGGTTTTTATCTTTGATTCAGCAGACCGCAAATCTTCACGGCACCCATAATCTTCATTGGAAGACAAGCTGCTGCGGATGTCACTCATCCGCTGCAACAGACTCCTTGTTGAATTGGCCAGTTGCTGGGCTGCCTGGTATTTCCGCTTTTCTTTTTCATAATCTGAGAGCTGGGGATTGATGTTCCGGACTGTGCGATTGTACGTACTGAGATGCCTGTTCGCCTCCTTGCAGCAAGCGTCCCGGGCACTTTGATAGGCTTTGCGGACAGCTTGTGAAAGAGATTCCCTGAGTTCGGTGTCGTTTTTATAGGGATACACGTACCAGGTTCCCTTATTGTTCTTGATATAGTTGATGTCACTCAGATTCACACAATGCTTGCTCTTGTTGATGAACTGCCGCAGTTGTGGCAAATTGCGCAGATATTTCTGGGCATTCTTGAATTGGGTGTTTTGCTGTGGCGTTAAATTGGGGTTGTCAATGATTGGTCTTACATCCTGCAGGAAGTGGTCGCGTTTGGTGCTTTGAGAAGCCCATTTGCTGTTCTGGAAGAACGCATTCAACGCATTTCCCAGTACAGGAGCAAAAGCCCCTGTCAATGCTGAATCGCAGAATGAGCCCGTGCTGTCGGGTAAGACAGCAAGCGAGTCTGTTGTCTGGAGGCTACACTCGGTTGAAAGGTCATCGCGCAACAGATGATATTGGATTCTCACGTCTTCATATCCCTTGCCGCAGAGTGTATGGGTCACCTCTGTCTGGAAATATGACTTGTAATCAAAAGGTTTCACAACAGCGGACGGAGAACGCTCCATGACTTCAAATCCAAGCACGATGCCAAAGACGAGCAAGGCCGCCATAAACAGATAAAACACCCATTTCAGCCACCAAGCTGTAAAGCCTAAACAACGCTCAAGGACAGTGGGTTTGGGCATGCACTTGCCAAGCAGGCAATCATGGAACATGCGCCTGGCATACGAGGTGTCAAGGCGTGCCACGTCCTTCAACACGAAATCTCCGGCACTGAATGTGAGGGGCTGTGCATTATATATTTCTTTGGAATAACAGATATTACGGATTCTCTGCCAAAAGGAGGAAAGGGAACTCGTGACCAGCGTCTGAGCAGCATTGTCCAAATAGGCTCGTGGAACATTCATGGTGTCGGCCTTCGTAACAACAATGTACAAGGCATTGGCAGAATCCAGGAGTTTCCGAGCTGACAAAATACTAAGAACTCTGTCAAAGAGAGCTGCCTGACGTTCTAATGCTTTTTGAGATGTTACGCCTTTGGCCTGGCTGTTCAGGCAGAACAGATGAATGTGTCCAGTACTCTTCTTCAGATAGTCTGTCAACGCGTCCCAGTTGAAATCTGGATCTATGACATCTTGGTCTCCTGCACTGGTCAAGTTGACATCAAGGAAAGATATGGGATAGGAGTGTCTGTACCATGACCGTTTATAGATGGAATGTACCGTCTCTATCTGCTTGTCTTTCACTGAACCTGGTATGTGTTGCAAGCGGGGTGACTGAAACAATTCAGCATGGCCGTAACGACCAGAAAAATCCGGCGTCAAGAGGGGACTCTGAAGCGAGAAGCCTGGCAGAGCAAGCAAAGACCTGACGAGAGTCGTTTTGCCGGCATCGCGTTCTCCCCAAAGTACAATGACATTCCCCCTCTCACGAGCAAAGTAATCTCCCACACTGGGCACCTCTGTGGAAACGGTGTTTCTGGCAAAAGCAACGATCTCAGGTCCAACCAACTTGGCAATATCTCTTTCGCTGACATTGTCGTCTCTCAACCTTTGGATATCCGATAAGGTAACAAGAGTGGGGCTAAAAAGGAGACTTTCCAGAGTATCGGTCATGGAATGGAAACGTTTTGACAGTTGATGATCTATCTGCGATTTGCATACCTGTTCTTGGGTCTGGTGACAAAGAGGTAGGTGGCAAAGATGAGTAATATACACACTCCGGCAGCCAAGATGCTTAGCCAGTTGGGACGCTTCGGGGACTTGAAGCGCTCATATTCTTGATAAGCAGAGGCGGAATAGGCCTCGCAATCAAATGGAAGTTCCTTCTCGCCCTCATAGAAGGTGGCGGAAATCTCCTTGTATTCTTCTATCCACTCAGATGCAGCCTGAAAAACGAGATGAAGGTTCCTGGCGGTTGAAATATTTCTGATATTTGCTTCCGGGAGTGTGGCCAACCATTGTTTACGGAGGACAATGGTGGAATCGTTGTCGTGGGAGAGAAGGCGACGTTCCAGACTCCTGACGCGTCGGGACTTTTCGTACTTTTCTATCTTCACAGAATCGAGATAAGCTGTGTATCGGTTGACTCTTTCGTGGGCATAATCCTCGTAGAGCGAATCCACGCTCATCGCATAATTCCGAGTATTATCAATTAAAGCTTTTAGTTCTTCGGCATTGTCATGCACATACAAAACCAATGTGACAGGCCAAAGGCCAATGACAATCATACACAACGCGAGGATGCCAGACAAGATTTCTCGCAACAAATTGTCGCGCTTTTTACGTGAAAATTTGCTACGACACATTTCCCGCACACTAACCCAAAGAATGATTGCCCCGACAAGCGTCAGGCCGAAAGCCCAAAGGTGATTCCCTCCCACCAAATACTCGACACCCCACAAAGCACCAATAACATAAACCACAAGTGCTATGAGAGTGAGAAAACCTATGATGCTATCGGCGAAGGGGTTATTATTCATGATAAGCGTCTTTGACTGTGAGTAGCTTTTCAGTGGAAGAATTTGATATCCTACACGGCAGTGGAGCCATAAAACGTTTCAATCAAATACAGCTTCTTCCCTTGAGAGGTTTTTTCCTTTCCTTCTCACCTCCAAGGCAACGATGGAAGGCCCCATCTGATTTTCGGTGTCGGGATCGAGATAGACGAGATATTCATAACCATCGTTGGACACGAAATGATAGGAATCGTCTTGCGCTCTGTGACTGCCATTCTCCAACACCAACGAGGGTTTGTCTGTCCAATCATCATACTGATTCCACACGGCGTATCGGAACTTGTCACTTCCATCAATGGCATCGACACTCACCTTATGACGCGGCAACCTTTCTGTGGCCGCAATGATGCGATGATCCCAAAGATTACCTTCCTGATAGGGCTCGAAATCGTGGCTGATGAATCCCAGCTTGGGGTCATACTTCCAGACCATAAAGCCGTAGGACCATGAGTGTCCCATCGGGTCAATCTCTCCCAACCGAAGCACTTCATCTATTTCATCATATTCCCCGGGCCAGAGGCTCTGAACATCTGTGATCCAGTCCATCCAAGGTGCCACCGTCGTTTCCACACTACTCTTGGGGCCGTCCGACGTCTGGAACACGGGGGCAGGCTGTAGCTTGCCGTCTTTGATGGTGTAGGCATTGGCCGAGACGCTCATGCCGTCGGGATCGTCATACACAGTACCCTTGAAAACGTCTTCATGCAGTTCGTTTGTGATAACCAGATAGATAGTGTTGCCAGGCATCAGGTCTTGCTGGATGGTGTAGAGTTTGCTCTGTCTGACATTGAAGAGGGGGCAGACATCTTCGTCCTCACTGCCATATTTCTTTATCCAGCGTTCCTTGTCCACCGCCAGCGTCTGAGTGCCGTCATGATAGAGCACCAGACAATCGTCTTGATCATATGACGTGTAGATGGTCAGTTTGTCATCATCACTCTCCAATTTACAGGTAACACCCCACGGAAGCTCGTTTTCCATGCTTTGGATTCTGGACATGATTTCATCGTCCACATAGACGGCGATGTCGTTCGCCTTCTTAGACTTGCAGCCCGTCAGCAGCAGGACGGCTGAGATGGCAATCAGTAGTCGGTAACAGGGTTTCATACTCATAGGATATTCGTGATAAATGATGTGAATCTCATGATATGCGGCGACAAATGTAGCTCTTTTTCTTGAAACACAATTCAAACAACAGGGAAAAAGTAACAGATATAATAGTTTTTAACGTGTTTTGTTCTAAATAATACC
>JAEEGL016298425.1_pt1 | contig 12486 bp, 14 predicted proteins | sample 9134231 | NCBI WGS metagenome assembly JAEEGL01 (sample SAMN16246548, study PRJNA631951) | gut metagenome | biome: gut microbiome; feature: rumen; material: fiber-attached | host: Bos | place: Iran: Karaj | collected 2018-10
TATATTTGCTTTCTTCGCCCAGATGAGGGTGAATATATAACTTAAGATTTAAGGAAATAATATAATGGCATATATTGGTATCCTTTTATCACGTTCAAACAATAAAACACATGTCGTGAGTGAAGTTTTGGGATTATATTTATATATGAAAAAAACTTTGCAAAAGCGAATAATTATATTTAGTGTTTGCCAGGGAAAACCTCTAGAGTGTTCTTACTATAAAGATTGAGGTGCGGACTCAGTGGTGATCGAGTGACTATAAGAAAGTTGGATTCTTAAACAGAAATGGCCGGTGGGTAACCTAAGGTAGAATCTAGAGAAACTCTACTCGACCTAAGCCGTAAAATTAATTTATAGTAAACCATACAATTTTACCCAAATCATAGATTTCTATGATTTTTTTGTTTTTTATAGTATAATTATAAAGGGTGATGTTATGTCAAATAAATCATGGGTGATTAAAGCCTTTTTATTTACTTTTCTAATTTGCTTATTAATTAGTGGTGTATCAAATACTATAGCTAATAATGCTAATATTATCGTTTTATTAATTATAACTGTTATTATTATCTTTATTGGTATTATTTTTGATATTATAGGTACTGCTGTATTAACAGCTGATGAAGCAACATTTCATGCTAAAGCTTCTAATAAAATTGAAGGATCTCGTGAATCAATTAAATTAATTAAAAATGCAAGTAATATTGCTAATTTTTGTAATGATATTATTGGTGATATTTGTGGAATAGTATCTGGTAGTATGGGAGCAATGATTGCTCTATATTTTGCCAATAAACTATCAATTAATCCAACTATTACAGCTTTAACTATTTCATCCATTATATCCAGTATTATGGTTGGTGGTAAGGCCATTGGTAAAAATATTGCCATAAAAAAAAGTGATAAAATAATCTTTATGGTTGGTAAAATATTAAATAAAACAAAAAGGAAGTAACTGCTTCCTTTTTATAATTTCCAATACAATTTATTACTTAATATTTCTTTTAATTCTAAAATCATACCACGTAAATCATCTTTATGAGTTTCATAATTAGCATCTTTATTAAAACTATATCGATCATTTATTTCAATAACAGTAAGTAAATACTCTTTATTTAATTTAGCATCTGATAGTGAAGTAACCATCGATTTATTAAACAAATCATTTTCAGATAATTTATCAGAATTCGAAAAATTAAAATTATATTCCGTAGAATATTCCAAAATATAATTAATATAATAACTATCTTTAATAAAACCTTGTTTTAAAGTTAAATTCTCGTAATTCTTATTAGATAAATTTAAAAGATTAATAAATTCATTTTTTATTTTCTTATCATCATCAATCATTTCTACTTTAATGGAAGAATAAATTATTTTAATATCATATATTTTTTTTATAATATCATAGAATAACTGAATATTATTATTAATCAATAAAACTACTTCATCGATAGTAATATCTTCCACATTAATTGATAAAATAGCATTAATCAACGACATTGAAAAAAAATATTTTTTATCACTACTCATTCCCTGTATTCTAGGTATTATTAAGTTATTATGATTTTTATCATCATTATACATAAGTGGTGTATTAATAATGCTTTTTATTTCATCCTCTAATTGAAAAACTTTAGATGATGGATTTTCTTCTAATTCAGAAAACCAATAACTAAGATAAATATTTTTAATTTTTTGCATAATTCCTCCTTTAAAAAAATACGATATACTCGTATTATTTCTTTTTTATAGGAACAAATTCCATATCACTTTCCTCTGATGTAGACTCAATATTAGATTCATTTTCAGTTATAGGAACATCAACTGTTTCAACATTTGGCATAACAGGTTCGTCAACCACCGGAATTTCAACTGGATTAATAACTGGTTCCGTAACATGAGTATCTATTGGACTTGCCTCTATATTTACCACAGGCTCATCTTTTGTTTCCTCTTGTTCTTCCATTATTTTTTGATCTAGTTCTTTTTGATAATCCTCTTCTATATTTTTACTGTTATAATACTTTTTTAAGTAAACAAAAAACAAAACAAACATTACAACAGCAAATATGCCAAAGGCAACCATTAATATCACTAATATATCTTTTTCCATACCAACCACCTCTTAAATTATAGCAAATATTTTTTATAAAATAAATACTAAATATATTTTTTTAATAATTCATATAACTTATGAATAGGAAAACCCACAATGGAAAAGTAATCTCCATCAATTTTCTTAATATATTTCCCAAAGCCCTCTTGAATGGCATATGCCCCAGCTTTAGAATATACATCATTACTTTTAATCCAATCATCAATTTCTTCTCTAGTCATTTTATCTACATATACATCACATTTGTCATAAGTAAGTTCTTCATATTCTACTCCATTTTTTCGAATAAGCAATGCTAAAGAAGACAATACTTCATGATGATTATTACTAAAAATTGATAACATTCTAACAGCATCATTATAGTTCTTTGGCTTACCATAAATAACTCCATCTTGAAGTACAATAGTATCACTACCAATAACTATCACATCATCTTTAATTTCATTAAAGACAGCCAAAGCTTTACTTTTAGATATTTCCATACTTTCTTCATAAATACTTTTATTACCATAAAATTTTTCATCCACATTTTTGGTAATAACTTCAAAAGGAAGATTAAATTCTCTCATTAATTCTTGTCTTCTTGGAGAAGAACTTGCTAGAATAATTCTCATACTGCACACTTACTTTCATCATAATTATTTTTTGAAATACATATATACTTTTCTAAAACTTTTTTTATATCATTCGGATAATTTAGATCTATAAATCCTGATCTAGGAACATCATATTTAAAATAATAATAACGCATCATATCAGCAATAAACTCATAAATACTGCTATAACTATAATCTCTAAATGGTCGATTTTTACGAGACTTATATTTATTATATAGATTAATTATATCACTTTGACTAGAAATATTTTCTCCCAATCTAGTAGCGTAATAAAAATCCCATGAGTGAGCCATTTCATGAACCATTGTAGCATAATAATCATTATATGAATTGTTGCTACAACGAATATCAACAGATCTTAAACTCTTTGGCCCATAATTCATTCCCACATAATTCTTTCCCCATATTTCATCAAAAGATTTATCCGTTACAAAAGCTATTTTATTTCCTAATAATAGAAACGGAATATGTTTACTAATGTCATCTAAATATTTAAGAAAGTTATTATAAATACTTTCACTACAACCATCTTCTACTTCAATAAAACTATCTAGATATGTAAAGTTTTTAGTAATATTTAAACTTCTTTTTCTAGCTGATGTACTATAAATAGGATATAAAACAACATCTTTTGATATCTCATATTTATCACCAGGAAATTTAAATCCTACTAATGAATCATCACTAGTTGAATACCCTTTATTTTCATAGCCAACTTTATTAAAATTAGGAACAATTACAGTACAATCCTTGTTTTCATTGTATGCATTACATGATATTTCTTCTTTTTCAATATAATCGATTCCAGTTTTATCTATTTTAACTTTATTAGTCTTATATGAAATAACATATAACTCCATACTTTTTTCTAATACAATACTTTCTCCTAATTTATATTTAGCTTGTGTATCATTTTTACTATCACTATATCCTAAAACCATACCATCATCTCTTGTTGCTCTAGGTAAAACTATACTACAAGTATTATCATTATTTATCTTACATTTAATTACTTTTTCCCCAACAGATGTTGCTCCATTAAGTTTAATAATTACTCGATTATACTCTGGATCATCAGCTACATTAAACAATTCCTCATTATCCATAAAATCTTTTAAAGTTAAACCAAGACCGGTTATAATTAGAATGGTGCCCATTAAAGATAGAAATAATACCGTACGTTTATAACTTCTATTCATATAGCCTCCCATTCTATATTAAGTATAACATAGATATAAAAAAAAATCTTTGTTTTTTTACAAAGATTTTTAACTAATAGTTAATTTACCACCATTACTTGGATATATTTGAATATATGTATTTCCATCGTTTACTATTAGTTCTTCACCAGTTTCTTTTATTTTGTAAACGGTTTGACTCTTTTCATCTTTCTTTTCCCAAGTAATTGGTAAAGCTAATCCATTAGTGATATAGTAGCCTTCACCAGTTCCAATATTACTAATCTTTTGATAGCCAGAATATCCATGATCAGTATATGATGTATATTTTACAGCATAAACTATAACATTCTTTACTTCATATTGCTTTCCAGTAACTAAATCAGTATTTTTTTTACTTCCAATATTTCTTAAATATACTTTTTTAGCTGAATCATACTTATAACCTGATGTACGATAACTTGAATACTTTATACTAACACTATCGGCTTTTTTAGTTTGATATTTTGATAAATCTAATTCATCCACACTATATGTTAATAAGTTTTTAACATCAGTCGTTGTCTTAAATCCTTTATTCTTAGTAGCTTTATTCAATAATGATGACGTGGTAAATAATGTATGCTCCCAAGGACGTTTAAGTGTTTTATCACGAACACCATATTGACCATCAACATCAATATCATTAACTAAGCCTGCATTAATACGATTTAATGCTTCAGGAGAACCACCAGCATGGGCATAAATTGCATCATTTTCAAGAACATATCCTAAATATTGATTTCTTGCACTACGAACCGAACCAACTTTAGTAAAGTCAACATCTTTAAATAATGCCATCATACGAGTAATTCCATATTCTACCATGATTTCATAAACAATATACGCATCCTGTAATCCGGATTGTGGTAATGCTTCATTATGACAATTAATCATAACTGCGTATGGTCTCGTTTTAGAATCAACATCAATTATTTTAACTTTAGGCGTTGGAGCTGGAGTTGGTGTTGGATCAACAGTTACATCATTACCATTATCATTTTTGGTATCACTTGGTTTAGATAAACTTTTGTAGGCTATAATTCCACCACAAACAATAATTGCAACAGCTAATACCGCAATTATCAATGATGAAACTTTCAATTTTTTCTTTTTTTCTTCCATATTCACCTCTATACTTTATATATAATACATTATCATACGTTTTGTCAATATTATTTGGTTATGTAAAAAAATTCTCTACATCGTATCATAAGATTTATCAATCTTTTTTAATTCAGAAAAAGTATCAATTTCAATAAGATCTCCTTCCTTAGCTTCTCTAACTACAATCTGATAACTATTCTTACATATATCCAAAAATACTTGTTCCCAATATTTTTCTTTTCCACCTGGTGAATTATAAACTTCATCAATATCCTTTTTCAATTGCATTGCATCATTTTCATTAAAATATGAAATACCTAGCATTTGATAACAATTATATCCACCAATTTTTTCTTTAACAATTACTCCATTCTTTGTTTCCAAGCACCAATCATCAGTAACATCAACATACTTGCCAAGATAATTAGATTGATATTCATATTTTCTTATAATATCTTTATTATACAAAACAAAATCAGATTCTAAGACATATGCATTAGCAAATTTATTTCTTACTAAATATGCGGAAGAAATATTATTTGTTTCATTATATTTAGGATTATAAATAAACTTAATTTGCGGATACTTTTTAAGAAGTAAATCAAAATTATCAGATAAATATCCAACAACGATAATTATTTCCTTAATTCCAGCAGTAACTACTGCATCTAGTAATGTTTCAATAATTCTCTTTCCATTAACCATAACCATAGGTTTAGGTGTATTAAGCGTTATTGGAACCATCCTTGATCCAAACCCAGCAGCTAAAAATATTGCTCTTTTAACTCGATATGGTTCAAGTATCTTAAGTCCATATTTTGTTATTAAATAATCATTATCAATTATCTTATTATCTAAAAAAATCGTGATTATTTTGTTAACTGTACCCAATGATAATCCTGTTAACTCTGATAATTTTCTTTGAGAATATGCTTTTCTTTCTTTTTCTATAGTAGTTAAAAGTAAAAACTCATTATAAGTTAATTCCATGTAACTCACTTCCCTTTATTTTTTTTATTTAAATAATAAACAATTAACTTAATAATAATGTTAATTATCAATATTACAAGTGATATTATTGCTGCCTCACCAAGCAGAAAATCTTCTTCATATTTGCTAATCAATAACGACATTGGTAATGTCTTAGTATTAAACAAAAACGCAACAGCTGATATTGTAATCATTGAATTAACAAAAAAATATGCAAACATTTCTCTAATCGTTTTTTTTGTACAAGGTACTATTACATCAATAATTATTCTAAATGAGCTTATTTTGCAAGTTTTAGCAACTAATTCAAAATTTGGGTTAACTTTTAATAACGCATTATAAGCCATCAAATATGGTGATGCAATAAAATGTACAATATTAACTAAAATAAGAATAATATATGTATTATATATAAATGTGTTTTTAAAACTAATTGTATATGATAAACCTAAAACAATTCCCGGTATTGCTAAAGAGATAATAGTTAAAATATGGGCTATTTTAGATAATTTTCCTTTTATTCTTGCTGTTAAATATGCCACTAAATATGCGATGATTGTACCAACTATTGACGTAAGTATTGCAACAATAAGAGAATTAAATAATACACGCCAAAATTTATCGTTCAAAACATAATTAATATGCTTTAATGATAAAGATCTATCAAGAGCTGGATTATCAATAAATGCATAATATATAAAAGATGAAATAATAACTATAACAAAACCAATAATAAAATATACTAGTATTCGATATAAATTATCACGTAATCTATTATCTTTAATTTGATATTCTTTACTATAATCTCCATTTGAATAATCCTTTGAAAGATTATCAAACAAGAAAGAAATAAAGGCTGGAATAAGCAAAAACAAACCAATCATTGTTCCTCTTGAAAAATCTAATAGGCCAATTACTTGCTTATATAAAAATACAGGCAATGTAGTAAATTTTCCACCTACAGATAAAGGAACACCATAATCTGTAAAAATAAGAGTAAAAACGGCAAAAACAGATGAAAATATAGGCTTTTTCAAATAGCAAAAAGTAACTTTTTTAAATGTTTGCCACTTATTTAAACCGAGAATTTTAGCACTATCATACATTGTATTATCAATATAGTTAAATCCATCACTTAGCATCAAAAAAGCTACTGGAAATGAATATAACAATGAACCAATAACAATTCCGATTGGACCAACAATATTGAAATTGAATAACTTAGATATCAAACCATTGGCACCAAATAAATTAATTAAACCAATACCATGAGATATTGAAGGTATTAACATTGGAAGAGTTAAAAGTATTTTTAATAAACCTTTATATTTTATTTTGGTTCGATTAACAGCATATGCTAATAGATATGCAATTATTATTGATATTACTGTTGAAATAGATGTGACAATTATTGAATTACTAAGTGATATTTTAAAAGCATCTGATTTCAATAATTCTGAAAAAGTATCCCACTTTACATTCGCCAGCATTGTTACAAGAGGATAAAAAATTGTAATTGCAACAAAAAGTAGTATAAATATAGTCGTTCGATTTTTTTTCACTATAAATCAATCCCCGTACATTTCTCGATTGATGAAACTTTTTCTCTTAAATGACGTGTTACGAAATTACGAACATAATCATTTGCCGGATGGTTATAAATCTTATTAGGAATATCTAATTGCTCAATTTTTCCATCTTTCATAACCATAACGCGATCTGATAGTTAAAAAGCTTCTTCTTGGTCATATGTAATATATATCATTGTTGTCTTAAATTTCTTTTGTATTTTTTTCAATTCTTTTCTAAGACCTAAACGATTATCTGCATCAAGTGCTGACATTGGTTCATCAAACAAAATAATATCTGGTTTAAGTGACAAAGTTCTTGCAATAGCAACTCTTTGCTGCTGACCTCCTGATAATTCATGTGGATATTTATTTAAATGCTCTTCCATATTCACAAGTTTCAATATTTTTATACTTTCTTCCTTTGCTTTAGCTTTGTTTTTTAGCTTAATATTTAAGGCATACATTACATTTTTTAAAACTGTCATATTAGGAAAAAGGGCGTAGTTTTGAAATACCATTCCCATCTCTCTTTTAGAAGGATCAAGTTTGGTTATATCTACGCCCTTTTTGATTATTTTTCCTTTGGTTGGACTTTCTATACCAATTAATATTTTCAACAATGTTGTTTTTCCACAACCTGATGGACCTAAAATTGATAAGAATTCCCCATCATTTACGGTAAAAGAAATATCATCTAAGACAGTTTTATGATCATAAACTTTTCTTAAATTACATATTTCTAAATTAACCATTTACTTTTTCCCACAACGTTGCTAGCTCTTCTTTTAATTTAGCATCTTGAATAGATTTCATATTAGCATCCTTAACTTTTTCAGGATAATTTTGAATTCTTATATTTTGATCTTTGAATAATGTAGCTGGCAAATATACTTCCTTATCATATTTAGAAAAATCTGTTATTACCCATTGAAATACTTCTCTAACATTTTCTTTTGTTTCTCTTCCATTAATAATACCTATTGATGTTGTATTATATGGACTACCTGTTTCAAGTTCAATCATTGAAAAATCATATCCGTCAGTAATATCTCTGGCACCCTGAGAATACATTCCCATAGCGATAGCTATTTCACCTTGTTTCAATAAATTAGTTGGTCCTGAGCCAGATGATGTAAATTCACGCATATTTGATTTTAGTTTTTTAAAATATTCTACTGCCCCATCTTTTCCTTTAAGATTAACAACATTCAAATAGAATGCATATCCAGTACCACTAGATGTTGGATCTGGCATTGCAATTAAATTCTTGTAAACTGGTTTTAACAAATCCTCATATGTCTTTGGTTTTGGTAAATTGTGTTCTTTGAAATACTTATTATCAATGATTAATCCCATTGAATATTTTGTCCAAGTAAGATATTTATTTGAAGTATTAACACCATCTAAATAGCTACTAGTATCAAAATCTGTGATATCAGCAAAAGTATCTTGTAAATTATCCATATGAGATGTTTCAAGATCAATAATAATATCAGCTTCGATATCCTTTCCTTCGTTTTTTATTTTAGCAGCACAATTACCTGTTCCAATATGTTGAACTACAACATCAATATCAGGAAATTTTTCTTTTAATTTTTGTGAAAGATCCTGATTTCTTTCTTCCTCCATTGTCGAATAGATTATTACACTATCACTACTTTTACCACAACCAGTAATAAGTAATAATGCAACAATGCACATCAAAAACAAAACTCTTTTTTTCATAACTTCTCCTTCCATCATTTTGTTCACATGTTATATAATACACAAAAAAAATGAACACGTCAATATAAATTGACATTCTTTTATTGTATTTTACTTTTTTGTTTAAAATTCTCAAAAATCATTTTAAATCCTGTCAAAGGATTCAACGATTTAACAAGCATTATCGATAAAATACGGGCGTTTTTTACGAATAAAAAAGCAATAACATTAGAAAATATTTGACTAATTAAAGTAGCAATGGCAGCCCCAATTATGCCACACTTAGGAATCAATATACTATTTAATATAATGTTCGATATACATCCACAAAATGAATAAAATAAACTATATTTTTCTTTATTTTCACATGTCATCCATAAATAATGAATATTACCTAAAACACCAATCCATATTCCAAACACTATAATAATAAGGGGTATATATGCTCCGTTAAAGTTTTCTCCATACAAAATATGTATTCCCAGTTTTCCTAATGCAATAACAAATATTGAAAACACAAAACATATCGCAGATACTATTGAATAAAGTTTTTTCAAGTTAGGATAATAATTTCCATTATTCTTTTCTTTACTATCAATAATAATTGGCTTATATGATGTAATAACTGATAGTGGAACAAACGTCCATATTTCAGCAATACGAACAGCCGCTGAGTAAATACCAACTTCTGACTTACTTGAAAAAATGGTTCCTATCATAACTTGGTCAATTTTCATATATATAGTAACCATTAGTGCAGCTAAAGCATAATACTTGCTCTTATTTAATAGTACAAATAAGTAATCCCTATTGATTTTCCAATTTATCTTCTCGGAACGTATCTTTTTATATGCCCATATTAGCATAATTGTATAAATTATAGTTTCAACTAAATAAAGTGAAATATACAGCATTATGTTAAAATTAAATACTATAGCAATTATTCTTAAAATTGAAAAAACCGTCATTGATACAATTTTAGAAATAGAAATAAACTTATTTTGAATCTTAGACTGGGCATAATAAGTTATAATATCTGAACAGCATAAAACTGTATTAATATTAAATAGCAAAATAGCAATATTTGTATTTGTATCATATATAAATAATGAAATTGATTGTGAAATGATTAAAGCAATAATAGACAACACTATTCTTATAAATAAGTTAGAGCCTAAAACCACACCATTGTCATACTTACTCTCAGTTAAATCCTTTAAAATTATATGATTCGTTCCAAAAATAGCAATAAAAGAAAATAAACTTACATATGATAAAGCAAAATTAATTATTCCATAACCAGTTGTATCGTAGTGTCTTGCAACCAATCCCGTTAAAATAAGGCTTAGAATCATTGTATAAACATTTTGAAGCAAAATCCAGCTTATATTTTTAGACACATTTCCTAGTTTCAATTTTGACAAAATCTTATTTTTTAGTCTCATCGATTAGACTCCTATATATCTTTAACATATCATCCATATTTTTCTTTCGATCATGTGTCTTTAGCGCATGATTTTGAGCATTTATTCCTAATTCAACACTCTTCTTTTCATCACTGAAAATATCCATGACATATTTTGCTAAAAGATTTTCTTCACCATATGGATATAGATAACCTTCTTTTTTATCAATTAACATATCTGATGTGCCACCAACATTACTAGCAACTATTGGCATGCCAATTAACATCGCCTCTCCTAACGAATTAGGACTATTTTCAATAATAGATGCTTGAACAAAAACATTACATTTTAACATTTTATTCACCATTTCTATTTCATTTAACAATCCAACAAACTCAATATTATCTTGAATTTGATATTTCTTTATAAGAGAAAGCAGATATTTGCCATAACCACTTAAGGCAAACCTTTTTTTCGCAGTTGATTTATCTATTATATTACTACCAGCAACATATACTTTTACATTTGGATAATACTTTTTTATAATTGGTAATGCTTTAATCATTTCATGAAATCCCTTTATTGGATAAGATGCTTGAGAAATAAAGATAGTATTTTTTTCAATTTTTGAATAATTCCACTTAACTTGATAAAAAGAATCTCGCAAGCTTTCATTACAATGAAAATATTTTGAAATATCAGAATATTCCATTACAGCAGCATAATCCCATGTAGTTCTTCCAACTATTCCATCAACCATTTTTAATATTTTTATTTCATTTTTACCACGTTCTAAGAATTTCTTCTTGGCTTGATACATATTATCAAACCTTATAACATCACGAAAAGTAATATTATTAATTATATCCTTATGACTAATTCCCATAAGATATATACCACCATATAATGATACTAATCCTTGAATTGAAGCAATACTTTTAACCTCTGGACATGTTTTAAGAAAAACTAATCCATGTGAAAATTCAGTTCCGTGTAAATGAACTATATCTGGTTTAAAACTATCATTAACTTCTTTCCAATATTTCTCAAGTCTAGCATCATACTTGCAATTGTTTTTACAAGGCAAAAGATAATACATAACTTTATTATCAGAAAAACATTTAAGATCTTTTCCATCATATGTTGTAGCTACAGCCAATTCAATATTCCTATCTTCAATAATAGAATTCATTAATCCTGACATCCATCCACCAAAAACTGAACATCTACGACCAATTTTTTTTGCTGGGAACGGAAATATTGTATTAACTATCCACAATACCTTCATATTTTTTCCCTCCTACGATTAAATTCATTTAAGATAAAACAACTAAAAACAATCAAAAGAATCATTAAGGACGTAAATGGTGCAAATATTTCAAAAGCCATACCACGCATTATATGTGATACTGGTTTCAAAATATTATATGTATACATTAGGCAAATAAAATTATATTTACTCTTTACAAACATAAATGCAACAAGTCCACCGAAAAGCAAACTATATACTATTGTTCCCAAGAAACCACTATCCAAATATATTTCAGCTAAATACTGTGAACCTAAACCATGACCATTTTTAACCGCTTTTTCTCCTAAAACTTTTAATGAAACTGCCGTTCCAAAATTAATTTTTGGATCATAAATACTGCTATAGCAATCAGCTTTCGTTATATAACATACCTTATTATTAATTGTTTGAAAAAAAGAACCAAAGGTATAGCTTTCTTTAATATCTAAAAAATCATCTTCATA
>JAEEGL011475210.1_pt1 | contig 12485 bp, 9 predicted proteins | sample 9134231 | NCBI WGS metagenome assembly JAEEGL01 (sample SAMN16246548, study PRJNA631951) | gut metagenome | biome: gut microbiome; feature: rumen; material: fiber-attached | host: Bos | place: Iran: Karaj | collected 2018-10
AAGTCGGCTTCGACCTGATTCGCAAAATTGAGGAGGACAACGATCTTTTTGATCGTGCCGGCGTCCTTTTCCGCTTTCAGTCCGGCAAGCAGCGCCTGCTCTTTCGGGGAGAGCTTCAGATAATCGCCGCTTACGGTATCCCCCTGCGAGCCGTCCGCGTCATCAAGCTGACTCAGGGCAAGCGTGCCGCGCGGCATATCGCTTCCTTCACCGCCGAGGCGGGAGATCACGACGATCGCGGCGTCACCGTATTTTGCAAAATTCTGTCCGTTTGCGCTCCTGACCACATCCCACGGAGCCTCGCCGATGCTCTTCGCGCCGGTGACTCCGGGGCCGGTCTGACCGGTCGTGCGCTTGTACACTTCCTGTTCAGGCGCGGAATACCAGTTCCAGAGATCCTCATTGACCGTAAACAGGCTGTTCCTTTCGAACGCGGTCTTCCAGGAAGGAGCGCTCGAGGTATCGACGTTGCCGCTGCCCGTGCCGCCGTAGACCGGGTCGATCGAAGACATGCCGAAGAACCCGACTTTCCGTTCGCCTTCCTTCAGAGGAAGCGCGCCGTTCTCGTTCCGCAGAAGCACGATTCCCTCCGCCATTGCTTCCTCAGCCTTTTCACGGCCGGCCGCCATCAGCTCGGAAAGGGTCTTATAGTTTGATTTATAATACTGCGTATCCTCGTTCGGATCGCCGGTGTGGATCTCCACCGAAGTAGGGGTTTTCAGAAAGCCGGAGATCTGCGGCGCGTTCTCGTCAGCGATTCTTCCGCCGACGAGCAGAACCGCAAGAAGCGAGGCGCAGACCGGAAGGATGATCTTCGGCGCGGCGCCTTTGAACGGGAGTGCTTTCATCGCCGCGACCATATTCACGATCACCGCTGCCAGCAGCAGGAGGATCACGATAAAGAAGGGAACCTCCCATGTCGAGTCGATGCCGACGAATGCCGCGGATATATAGGGATAAAACGCATAAACCGACAGCACAAACGCGATCAGGCTGCACAGCGCGAGCAGGTATGAGCCGAAACGCGCTTTGCTGAGAAGCGCCGCGGCGATCGCCACAGTGCCTGCGCCGAGAAGCAGCCAGAACGCCAGCCAGGACATGTTGTTCATGCTGCCGTCCGGCTTGCCGTAAAACACGGCATAAAGCACAGCGGCAAGCAGCGCCAGGCCGATGCCGATCCATGCAAGCAAAGATTTTTTCTCTTTCATCCGGATATCCTCCCAATGGATTCGGAAAAGACTGACCCTTTCCGTTCGGGCTCATCATAAAAGACATACCCGTTTTTTACAAACGATATTACGCAAACTAAAGAACTATTTCCTAAGTTAAGGGATTTCGGCAGATCAGCCGGATTGAACGGGATTCTGGAAATGATATAATAGGAACAGAACAGGAGGAGCTTATCATGCGCCAGGAATACCTGTACCAGCTGATCATTAATCTGAATGTCACCTGCCAGCTGCTGCTGTCGGTGCTGATCTTCTGCCTGCCGCTCGCCCGCAAACGCCATTATGCGCTTCGGCTGTTTCTTTCCATGCTGTGCGGAGCAATACTGCTGATGAGTGCCGTGCTGATCCGTGTGACGTGGAATGTACTGCTGACCCGTTTCGTAATGCGGCTGCTGCAGTTCTCGATCCCGCTCGTATTTGTGCTGCTCTGCTATGAAGGCAGCGTCTATATGAAACTGAAAACATGGTGCGCCGGCGTCGCCGCGATGGAGATCGCCGCCGCGATGTTCTCATTTATTCTCGCTGTCGCGGGAGTGGACGAACGGATCACCATTTCGTTCCGGAATACCACCGATCTCAGATGGTTCGACTGGGCACTCTATTATTTCCTTCATATCGCGATCTATATCGGCATCTATCTTCTGTTCGGCCGCAGAAAGCCGGAGGAGCTTGACCGCTCCGGGCGGAGCAGCACACTTCTGCTGGCGTTTGGGTGTCTGCTCTTTCTGACGGTTCCCGACTGTATATCCAACGAGTTCCGCTTTGCGAGTTATCCCCTGTTCCTCGTCAACCGCCTGTACCTGCTGGCGCTTGCCGGGTTTATTCTGGCTATCTGCACAAGCATCGATTTTCAAAGCCGGTACCGGACAGACATGGAAATCCTCGACCAGGTTCTCGCCGAGGAGCGCAGGCAGTATCAGCAGCTGAAAGAAAACATGGATATGATCAATGTGCGCTGTCATGACCTGCGTCACCAGCTGGATGACTATTCCGACAAACTGACCGAGCGGGAAATCGAATCTCTGCGGGACGCAATGGATTTTTACGACAGCAATATCAAAACCGGCTGCGAAGTGCTTGACGTGATCCTGCATGTCCATCAGCCGGTCTGCCGGGCGGAAGGAATCGAACTGACATGCCTTGCCGACGGCGGATGCCTGTCGTTTGTACGGACGCGGCATCTCTATTCGCTTTTCAACAACGCAATCGGAAACGCGATCGAGGCTGTTCAGAAACTGGAAGAGCCCGGGATGCGCACGATCTCCGTCACGGTCGAAAAGCAAAACGGCAACGCGGTGATCGAAGTCACCAACTTTTTTGACGGAAAACCGATCCCGGCAGGCGGCTCTGCAAAGCCGGACCACAGCCGGCACGGGTTCGGTACAATGTCGATGCGGTATATCGCCGAGTCTTACGGCGGCAGTATCCGTACGCACACAGAAGGGCAGCTTTACTGTCTGCGCATTGCCCTCCCGATGCCAAAAAACATGTAAGTTATGTGATCATTTTTTAGGTTATGCAATAGCGGTTTCCATTGATACGGGAAATCTGCTACAATACCGGCATCGTGGGAAGGGAGGGAAACGCATGACCGTTCACATCGCGATCGTCGAGGATGAAGCTGCTCCGCGCGACACGCTGATCGCCTATCTAAAGCGCTTTGAAAGCGAGAACGACGTAACGTTTTCCATCGATACGTTCCGGTCTCCGATCATGCTTCTCGAGAACTATAAACCGAAGTATGAAATCATCTTCATGGATATTCAGATGCCGGATATGAACGGCATGGAAGCGGCGCGGCGGCTGCGCACAGTCGATCAGCAGGTCATCCTGATATTTGTCACAAACCTGACGCAATACGCGATCGCGGGCTACGAGGTCTCCGCGATGGACTATATTCTGAAGCCGGTGCAGTATTACAGTTTCGCGATGAAACTGACCAAAGCGATCTGGCGTCTCGGAGGCCAGACAGACGATTCGATCAACGTCACGACCGATACCGGCTCCGCCCGCATCCGCCTGAAGGATATCTTTTACGTCGAAGTGCGCGGGCACATGCTTACCTATCATACCCACGAAGGCAGCTACTACAGCTTCGGGACGCTCGTCAGTCAGGAAGACAGGCTTCGCGAGAAAGGGTTCGTCCGCTGCAACAGCTGCTATCTCGTCAACCTCGAATATGTTTCTGGCATCAAAGGCTATACGCTCACACTGAAAAACGGCACTGAGCTGAAGATCAGCCAGCCGAAAAAGAAATCTTTTCTTCTTGCTTTCAAAGAGTATCTCGGCGCAGAGTAGTTTTCTCCTCCTTGACCGCGTCCCGGATCCGGGGCGCGGTTTTTTACGAAAAAAACGGGGCTCATACCCCGTTTTCTTTCATGTAAGGATCATACAGCGCCGGCAGGAAGCACGACGCAGACCGTAAATACCTCGTCCTCGGCGGTAAAGACTGCGGATCCCCCGTACTTTTCCGCGATCGCGCGGATCGATTGCGTGCCGAAGCCGTGTGACAGAGGATCGGAGCTGGTCGTAACCGGCGTTCCGTTCTCCGACATGGCGATCCGCGTCAGCAGGCGGTTTTCAAAACGCAGCCGGATAAAACCGCCGTTTTGCGAGCAGGAGATCCAGAAGAGCCGGTCCGGCTCGGGAAGCGTTTCGAGATAGCGGATCGCGTTGTCGACCGCGTTGCCGAACAATGCGTTCAGGTCGGCCGTCCCGACGAAGGCCAGACACGTTCCGTCCACGCGGAAATCCGCATCGATCCCGGCGCGTTCGCAGCGCAGCGCCGCATCGGTCAGCAGAACGTCCAGGGTATCGTTGCCGGTGCGGATATACCGCTCGTAATTGGCCACAGCGCCGGTCAGTTCCGAAATGACCTGCTCCGTCACGACGGAACCGGTCTCCAGGGTCCGGATCTGGTGTCTCAGATCGTGCGCCTTGATGTTCATGGTCTGGATCACATCGCCGAGATCGGCGTAGTGCCGGAGTTTTTCCTCGTCCATCCGCTTCTCAAGCGCATTCTGCGCCAGCGTGCGCGCCTGCCGCCACACAAGGTAGAACAGCATCAGCATCAGCAGGCAGAGCCCTCCGCGCACACCGTAGAACAGCGACAGCGGAATCGCGTTCTGCGTCATTCCGAGATAGGCAAGCAGAGACATCACCAGCAGCAGCATCACGATCATCTGCGGCAGACTCGGAGCGAATTCCCTGTTTCTGCGTATCTCGCGGATCATCACGTGATCAAGCAGAAGCAGCAACAAAGTGCCGACAAGCAGATGCATCAGCGGCATAATGATCCAGTTGCTGCCGTATCCCATATCCCGGTCCGGTATTATCAGCAAAGGAAAATTCGCAAGCGAACTGGCAGCAAGCCGCAGAAGGATGCCGGAAAAGATATTGTACGCCGCGCGCAGCGCTCTGTCCCCGCAGCAGAGAAGATACCACGCGATCGTCAGAAGGAACATGCCTGTGGAAAGCCACGTCTGGTAAGGACCGCCCCATTCTCCGCGCAAAACAAAAGAGAACACGACGCACGCGATCAGTCCCGCGACGTACCGCAGTCTGAAACGCGGACGACGGCTCCCCTCGTTCGCAAAGAACAGCATTGCCGTTCCCTGGACGGCCATCATTATAAAATACATCAGAAAATTGCCGATTTCAGCCATCTTCTTCCGCTCCGTTACAGATGATTTTCCGCGACATACGCGGTAAAGGCTTCCATCAGTTCCCTGCGTCTGGAGCGCGAGATTGGAAGACTTTCGCCGCCGACCTGAACCATGTCGCCTGATATGCTTCTGATATGCATCAGATGGACAAGATAACAGCTGTTCGCCCTGACGAACGGATAGGACCGTAACCGTTCCTCTTCTTTTTTCAGACTCGACCAGATCTCGATCACGCCGGTTTCCGTATGGTAAAAGCAGCGGTTCCTGTCAACTTCGACATACAGGATCTCATCGACAGCCACACGAAACACATCTCCGCCCGACTGCAGAAACACCTCGCTTTTCGGCCGCGACAGCCGTTTTGCGGCGCGCTTCATCACGACCGCGAACTTCAGATAGTTCATCGGTTTGACGATAAAATCCATCGCCTCGACAGCATAGCCGTCCGCTATGCGGTTCTTGAGATCGGTCACAAATACCAGAGAAACGGCGGAATCCGTTCTGCGGAGCCGCTTTGCCGCCTCGACGCCGTTCAGCACGGGCATCTGGATATCCATGAAGATCAGATCGAACATGCCTGGCCGGAACGTATCCAGGAACTGAACGGCGTCCGAAAACATACTGACCGAGCAGTTCACGCCGTTTTCGCGTTCAAAGCGTTCGATGTGTGAGCGGCACAGGGCGGCAGCGGCCGGATCATCCTCGCAGACAGCGATTTTCAGCATATCAGTCCCCTCTCCTTTTTCATAAGCATTGTATCTTTTTTTCCTGCGCTTTACAACCTCCGGTGACGGATTATCCCGAAAAAACGACCGAAAATCAAATCATGGTTGCAGCTTTTCTCTCCCTTTCCTACGATGAAATCACAAACCGGAAAGGAAGGAACAGAATGAGAAAGAATCTTTGGAAAGCGCTTTCGCTGATCACGATCTTTTTCCTCGTCGTCGCGCTGATCGGCCAGAATCTGGCGATGCAGTTCGCTCCGAGGATCAATGATTTCCTCGGCATCGAAACGAGCCGGGTCGTTGGCGGCGACAGCGCGTCGGTCTACTATGCCTCCGATTACAAAAACCTGCAGGAGATGTATAACGCCAAGACGCAGCTTCTGCGCGACATCGCCGACGAGGGCACGGTCCTGCTGAAAAACGACGGCGTGCTGCCTCTTTCTTCGGGCAGTATCGGCGTGTTCGGCGAAGACAGTTTCATCTATACGACAAACAACGGCGGCGCAGCCATGACGACAGCCATGTTCGCTGCCAGCACACGGCTCTCACAAGCGCTTGCGGCGGACGGTCTGACTGTAAAGGACAGCGGCTGCGACATCGCGCTCGCTGTGCTCGGCAGAGTCCACGGCGAAGGCAACGACGCCCCCGCGGGTTCGCTTGCGCTTTCCGACGCTGACCGCGCAACGATCGATGCCGCCAAGGCGAGCGGCGGCAAAGTGATCGTGCTGCTTTCCGGCGATCATCTGATCGAAGCCGGGGAGATTGCGGACGATCCGGACATCCACGCGGTCCTGAAGCTCGGGAACGCCGGCTTTCACGGCGCGTTCGGTGTCGCGGATGTCATTACCGGCAGGGTCAGCCCTTCCGGCAAACTCGTCGATACTTATGTAACCAGCATCGATAATATCCCGTCTTCGCAGAACTTCGGCAACTTCGCCTATACGAACGGCTCGAAGATCAAGGCGTCGCAGGCTAAGAACTACGTCGTCTACGCCGAGGGCATCTACGTTGATTACCGCTATTATGAGACCCGGTATGAAGATTCCGTCCTCGGCCTGGGCAACTCCGGTTCCTGGAACTATGACGACGAGGTCGTCTGGCCGTTCGGTTACGGCATGAGCTACACTTCGTTTGACAAAGAGATCACAAACGTATCGTTTGACGACGCCGCGCACACCGCGACCGTGTCTGTCAAGGTCACAAACACCGGCAGCGTCAGCGGCAAGGAAGCCGTTGAAGTCTACGCCCAGTCGCCATACACGGATTACGACAGGCAGAACCTTGTCGAAAAAGCATCTGTACAGCTGATGGGCTTTGAAAAGACCGGCGTGCTCGCTCCTGGCGAGAGCGAAACCCTCGACGTGACCGTGCACCTTCAGTGGCTCGCGTCGTTCGATTACGTAAACGCAAAGACCTACATCATGGACGCGGGAGACTATTACTTTTCCGTCGGCAACGGCGCGCATGAAGCGATCGACAATATCCTCGCCGCCAAGGGCAAAGGCAGCGGAAACGCCTCTCTGACCTATACCTGGAAGCAGGATCAGCTCGATACCGAAACATACGCCAGAAGCCTCTACACCGGCGAAACGGTCACGCGCTCATTCGCGGAAGCGGACATCAACACCTGGATCCCGGGCGCAGTCACCTACATGACCCGCTCCGACTGGCAGGGAACATTTCCCAAGCCCGTGGAGCTTGCCGCAACGGACGATATGCTCTCCGTGCTGAACGATACCAAGCGGTACGATACCGGAAACGGAAACGACACGAGAGCGCGCGGCAAGACAGACGAAGTCAAGTACGTTGACCTTGCGACACAGAATGAGGTCGCCGGTTCATTGTCCACGCTCGGCGCCGAGAACGTCGTTTCCCTGCGCGGACTGGATTATGATGACCCCGCGTGGGAACCCATGCTCGACCGTCTGACGATCTATGAGCTCAGCCATATGGTCGCGAACGGCAACTATTCGATCAAGGCAGCCCCGTCGCTGACATTCCCGGAAAGCGCGTCCAACGACGGTCCGATCGGCATGCGCGGCGCCTATCTGTACAAGGCGATCGATCCAGCTACCGGTGAGAAGACTCCTGTGCAGAGCGGCGATACGCTTACCGATCCGCTGACGAACGGAACCATCGCGCTTACGGCGGACTTCACCGGCGTCACTTACCCCTCCGAGCCGGTCCTCGGCGCGACCTTCAACAAGGAACTTGCTGCCAGAGAAGGCGAAATGTGGGGTGAGGAAGCGCTCTACATCAATATGCCCTGCATCTACGGACCCGGCGCGAACACGCATCGCAATCCGTATCTCGGCCGTGTCAATGAGTACATCGGCGCGGATCCTGTGCTGACCTCCGAACTGCTGACACCGTTTGTTCGCGAATGCAGGGAAAAAGGCCTTGTCGTGACCGTCAAGCATTTTGTGATCAACGACCAGGAGCAGAACCGCATCGGCATCGGCACCTGGACGAACGAACAGGCTCTGCGCGAGATCTACATCCGTGCGTTCGAGGGACCCATGACCTACGGCGAGGCCAACGGTATGATGAGCTCGTATAACCGCATCGGTCTGATCTCGACCGCAACCGAATATGATCTGATCACCGGTGTCGTGCGCAGCGAGTGGGGCAGCAACGCGTTCGTGATCACCGACCTCGGCTCTCCGACAGCAGGCCTGTATGACGGCAACGCCTCCATTTCCGCCGGCGTGTCGGTCATGATGAACAACGGTGTTTACGATGACGCTTCCAAGGCATACGTCAACAAGACTCTGACCGTGGAAAGTCTGAAGAGCGATCCGGTGCTTCTGACAGCTTCGCGGGAAGCATGCCACCGCATCCTGTATAACTTCATTCACTCGAATGCCGTCAACGGCATTTCCGGTGACGCGCGCGTCGAACTGATCACGCCGTGGTGGCAGACCGCACTGACCGTCATGAAGATCGGCTTCGGCATCCTTGCCGCCGCTTCCACGATACTTTATCTCATCGCAGCCAATCGAAAGAAGGAGGATTGATCCCATGAAACCGTTTTTAGAAAAGAAAGAAAAAGGCTTTTTCTGCTCCGCAGCGTCCATCGTTCTGTTTGCGATCGGTCTGGTGTTCTACCGGATGCTGACCGCCGTGTCGTTTGAAACGACCGAGCGCCCGATCGTTGTGATCCTTGCGGCGTTCGCCGCGATCCTGTTCTCCCTGATCGCGTCCTACAAAGATTTCGGCAAAGTGCCGTCGATCCTTGCCTACGCCGCCTCCACCGTTGCGTTCTTCACGCTGCTCGAAGGCAGAGCGAGCTACCTCGCGTTCTACTTTGCGGGTGACGTGATGAACACCGGACTTTCGCCTTACATGATCGCCGCGTTTATCTGCTTCCTTCTCGGAATGCTCGCCGCACTGTTTGCGGTGATCTTTGAGGAGGACAAGGGCGGCCGTCCGAAGTTTGCGGCCGGAGACTGGAAAGTCGTGCTCCCGATGGTCTGCGTTATTGCGATCCTTGCAGTTGTCGTAGGTCTGAACACCAGCGCGAACAAAGCCGAAGCCGCTACCGCTGCCGCGCCGGCACAGCAGACGCAGCAGACCGGAACCGCTGCCAAGAGCGATGCGCCTGCTGCCCAGGCTGCCGCGGAAACTGCCTCCAACTATAAGACCCCGACTGAGCCGGAAGAAAAGTGGCAGGGCTACACCGGCGAACAGTTCTACAGCGAAGACAACGATTCCAAGGCGATCGCCTATCAGCTGATCGGTCACGGCGATGTTACCGCTGCCGGAGAACCGGTGCCGTTCGACGCGCTGATCAATCTCTATGAAGACGGAGAAATGATCATGTCTGTGTTCGGACGCGGGAACGGTTATCAGTATTTCGGCTACTGGACGAACGTCAATGATGAAAACCTCTGGTTCTGCGTGATGGATTACATGGTCGTCGGCATGGATCAGATCTGCACGATCGACTACGGTTATGATCTGACCGGTCATTTCGATGAATTCACCGTCAATATCGCGCTGGGACTGGCCGACGGCGGCGTATTCGTCCGCAACATCCCGGCAGGCGGCGACGGCAGCGTACAGTATCCGTCGATCAGGGACTGGTTCGCCTCCTTTGGCTATGACATGCCCGCAAAGGCCGTGTCCGGCGAAACGGCGCAGGAGCCGGAGATCCTGTTCTCCTTCACCTCCGATTCCGAAAACTACCTGCTCGATATCTATAACGACTGCACCTATGTCTTCACATTCAAGACCGCAGGCCTTACCGAAACCGGTACATGGGATTATCATGGATGGAAGATGACCCTGACCGACAAGAACGGCAAGGTCACGGAGATCGACAAAGAAAATCCCGAGCATGAAATGCGCCTCCATTTCGTCGCGGCAGTGGACGAGCGCGTAAACCGTGACTTCACTGCTCCTTCAAGCGCCTGGGGCATCGCGTTCAAGGGTCAGGGTGACTATGATCCTCCCGCAGGTCTCGCAAAGCCCGCGTCTTCTTCTGAAACAGCGGAATCCGCGCCTGCCGCAAAGGAAGTCCTGTTCTCCTTCACAAGCGATTCCGAGAACTATCTGCTTGACATCAATACCGACAACACCTATACCTTCACGTTCAAGACAGCCGGCCTCGTCGAAGAAGGCACCTGGGATTACCACGGCTGGAAGCTGACTCTGACCGATAAGAACGGCAAGGTCACGGAAGTGGACAAAGACAATGACGAACATGAGATGCGTCTGCATTTCGTTGCGGCCGTGGACGAACGCGTAAACCGTGACTTTACCGCTCCTTCAAGCGTCTGGGGCGTCGCGTTCAAGGGTCAGGGCGATTATCCCGCGGCATAAGCAAACCTCCTTCCTTTTCTCCTCTATACATGGAAACGGCTCCGCGCTGCGGGGCCGTTTCTGCTGATCTATTCGGTTGGTCAACTTTCTGCCGGAACGGAAAACGAGACCGTTTCCTACCGTTCCAGAAACGCCCGGATCCTTTCATCTCCGGAGAAGTCAAAGGAGGCGTCCCTTTCTGTCGTATCGATTGAAACGATCTTTCCGAACAGGCGCCTGGGATTCTTCGCGCAGGAGATCGCCTCAAAGTCCTCAAATCTGGAAAGATCCTGCGTCAGATGCGCGGGATGACGCGTTCCGGAGGCGGTCCGTGCAAGGTACCGCCCGTGAAGGACGTGAAGATCCCCGGTCAGAAACACAGTCAGCGTCTCATACCCGTATCCGGCAGCGGCTTTTTCCATCCGGTCCAGTTCGTTCTGCCGGAAATTGCTCTCCAGAATCAGCGGCTTTTCCGCTTCGGCGCAGCACTCGAAGATATGGAACATCAGATCGAACGTCAGAAAGCTGAGCTTCAGATTCTCCGCGCGGTTCGAATAGCCGACTCCGTCGCACAACAGTTCCTTGAACCGGTCCTTCGTAAAGGACGGTATCCCGTAGCGTGCGGTCATCTGCCCCGCAAGCGTCGACTTGCCGGCGGCCAGTTCTCCGGTGATCAGGATCAGTTTTTTGTTCTTCTCCAATCGGTTCCCGTCCTTTCTCCTGTTCCCATTTTGGTTTCTTCTTTTCCCGTACCGTCACTCTTCATCGCCGAACGCGCGGTATTCCGGTGCCTTCAGATCCTTCAGAAATCCGCTGTCCGCCGTGATCGGCGGCTCGACGAGCTTGTATCCCTTCCATTTCATGACGCGGAACTTGAAATCCAGCAGTTCCGTCGGGACGTTCAGGGAAGCCGCCGCGGAAAAGAACGTATTGTCCGCGTTCAGTGTCGCCAGTACCTTTTCGTCCTCCAGGAGCAGCTCCGCCGCGAACAGGTTTGCCTCCTTCTCATAGCGGGAGCTTTCGTCAAACAGGCCTACGTCATGAAAGGCCCGCACGCCGGCGGACGCGTGCAGCCGCGCGTGCCCCAGTTCGTGGCTTACGACGACCCGCTGCAAAACATCCGGCAGGTCCGTATTGTATGTGATCGTATGGATCCGACTGTGACACAGATAGAATCCCTTGATGGCGTCCTCCTCCCTGCCGAGCGGCTGCGGCAGCAGAACGATCCCCATCTCCCCGCAGAGCAGGAACGGGTCCGTTTCCCGGTACCGGTCCCGGATCCGGGCGATCTCTTTTACGACTTCAGCACAGGACACACCGTGTCCCTCCTTCCCAAACGGAAGCGTTCTTCCTTCTTCCCTCTTATCCTATTCCGTTTCCTGTCCAAAGAAACGGACCGCGTTTTCTCATTTCCCGTCCTTCCGGCCGAATCTTAAGCGCGCTTCCTCCTTGCAGGTGAGATACGCCTTCATGACCGCCTCGAAGAAAACGTCCTTCTGCTCCTGCGAGAGTTCTCCCCCGGCAAACAGCGCGGCGTTGTCGGCGAGAAGCTGCTCGACGCTTCTGGCCTCGCGGGTCCCGTATCGTTCCCGCGCCTCCTCGATGTATCCGTCCTTTTCAATGTCTTCGACCGGATCCAGGCAGGCGTCGTCCGACAGGAATTTTACGGACACGCCGAGCGCCTTCGCGAGGCGGAGCATCGTGCCGGGGCGGGGCGTCTTGCGGCCCTTCTCGTAGTCGAGAACGGTCCTGAGCGATACGCCGGCCGCGTCGCCGAGCTGCGTCTGGGTCATGCCGAGCTCATTGCGGGCTTCAGTTACCTTTTCGGAAAATGATTTCATTTTGCGCTCCTTTGTGAACAAAGTTCGAAAAAGTTCCAAAGTTCCATTGACATCTGTTCGAAACCGTGCTACCATCGGAATCGAACTTGATGGATCTTTTACGGTCTTATTATAGGAAATCATTGGAACTTTGTCAAGATAACGGCTGAAAAACGGAGGTTTATGTATGAACAACAGACAGCGGATCATGCTGAAGCTGATCGGGCTCAGCGACGAGGAATT
>JAEEGL012235842.1_pt1 | contig 12485 bp, 14 predicted proteins | sample 9134231 | NCBI WGS metagenome assembly JAEEGL01 (sample SAMN16246548, study PRJNA631951) | gut metagenome | biome: gut microbiome; feature: rumen; material: fiber-attached | host: Bos | place: Iran: Karaj | collected 2018-10
AACCGCGACAGGAAGAGCTACTTGAGCATGTGGTAAGGGAATGGCCAGACGACGATCTGAAGAAACTATTCCTAAACCTATCTCCGTTTAGACGGAAGCAGTTAGCGAACAAGAAACTACCGGAAAGCATCTGATGGGACTTGTGAAAACAAGAAGGCTTGCGGCGATGCAGAAGCAGCAGCGCGCGAAGGCGGGGATGAAGCCGCCGGTGCGAGTTCCTTTAGGCGTATGTGCTACCCTTGGTGAGAGTACCCCGCCAAGCAAATGGTTCTTGACGTAATTGGAAGGATTCTTATGAACGATAAATTCAAAGCTGGAGACAGGGTTTTGTACTCTGCCGACAATCGCGTCGGCGAGATTACCGGAAAGTATCGTGAACAGGGCGACAAATGGCAGGTGCTCTTCAATGGTGTAGACTTGCTCTACGTGCCGGGTGAGAAACTTACCCCAGTCAAGGGCAAGGAAGATGTATATGATTTGTTTCAGGAGGGGCGGTTCCAGGGCATCAGCGATTATCGACGCAGTTTGTATCGGTACAGGATGTCGGGCAGGTTGACGAACATAATGTATTCGATGGACAATGCCGTCGCCTCGTTCCACGCGCATCAGTTTATACCGGTCATAAAATTTCTCGAGTCGTATACTGATCGGCTGCTTATAGCCGATGAGGTGGGCTTGGGCAAGACGATTGAGGCAATGTACATTTGGGAAGAACTTCGCGCAAGGAAGAACGCAAAACGACTGCTGGTGGTCGTCCCTGCCGTTCTTAGGGACAAATGGAGAGGTGACATAAAGAAGTTCTTTGGGATAGAGGCCGACATAGTATCTGCGCAAGGCAGGCAGGATGCGTCTACTGTTCTTAGCAAGATACGTGACGCACGCAAGGATGCCGCCCGGACCAGTTTCGCGTTGATCGTGAGTCTTGAGGGATTGCGGATAGCAAACGAGGTTCGTAAGGAGTTGGATGAATGCAAGGACATCGAGTTGTTATTCGATCTCGTCATCATTGATGAGGCTCACTATCTACGAAACTCGGAAACCGAGGGTTTTAAGACGGGAGAGGCCCTTCGTGACGTCGCGAAGCACATGTTACTTCTTTCTGCGACGCCGATACAGACGAGCTCGGACAATTTCTTCAATCTTCTGAGTTTGCTGGCGCCGGAAGATTTTGCAGATCGGAGTACGTTTGATGCGCAATTGATGGAGAATCGTCCTCTTGTGCGGTTGTCCAACGCGCTTGAACGGAATGACAAGGCTGAAGTCGTGAAGGCTGCCCTTGATGAGGCGTTGGCGACAGACGTGTTTGCAAATGACGATGACTTGAAACGACTTAGGGAGAACTTCGATGCGATTGTGTCTGACACGCACCAGCGCGTTAGGATGATACATCGCATCAAGGGCAAATACTTCTATTCGGGGTTAGTGACGAGATCGCGCAAGCGTGATGTGTTTCCGAACAGGACACAGCGCAATGTGGTCTCTGTGAACTTCAAACTCAACGATTATGAGCGAATGTTCTATGAAGACGTAAGCGGTTATTTGCGTAATGCCGACGACGGGAGAAATGTGTTTTCGTCGTTCAGATTGATAGCCCGGCAACGGCAGATGGCAAGTTGCATTCCGGCGGCATTACGATCGTGGCGTGGAATTGGGGTGGATGACGATTTTGACGAAGAGGTTGCCGCAGAGGGAGGTCGTGATTTTGCCCGCATGGCGAATATGCCTCAGTTTGAGGGATATGATCTGGAACAGCTAGAGCTTAATGATTCGAAGTTCGCGCGTGTTGTCGACGAACTTAAAAGGATCCTGAAGGAAAATCCAAAAGAGAAAGTGATTATCTTCTCGTTCTTCAGGAATACGGTCAGGTATTTGTTTGAACGTCTAAGAAATGCGGGGTTCTCTGTAGATTATATTATGGGTGGTTTGTCGCTTGAGGATAAGACCAACCGGATTAATGCTTTTCGCGACACAGGCACGAACATACTTGTTTCTTCTGAAGTCGGATCTGAGGGCATAGACTTGCAGTTCGCTCGATATGAGTTGAACTATGACCTTCCTTGGAATCCAATGAGACTAGAGCAGCGAATCGGCCGTATAGATCGAATCGGTCAGGAGTCCGACCAGATATTTATCTGTAACGCCTATTGCGAGAATACTATTGAGGACAGGGTTCTCGCGAGGTTGTATCAACGCATTGAGGTGTTTAGGAATGTCATCGGCGATATAGAAGAGGTGATGGGCGAACAGATAAAGAATTTCGAGGTGAATGTCTTCCGCTCTGGTGAAATGACGGAGGAACAGATTAATGAGCGTACCGAACAGGTCCTTAATGCGATGTATCAAAGCCAGGAACTGAGAAAAAGCCTTGAACTTGAAGTCGGTAATATGGCATCGGCATACCAGAATTTTGTTTTGGGCAATATACGCTCGTCATATGAGGCCAACCGCCTTCTAACGGCGACGGAACTGATGTTCTTTTGCAAAGATGTGCTGGAAGAGAAGTTCGAAGGATCCTCGGTATTGCCTGTTGAAGGGACGAGTGTAGCCCACGTTAAACTTTCCGATGTCGCTCGTCGAGGGATCACGAATTACATTGCAAACAATCCTGGCAGCGTTGTCACGCAGCTGGGATCTACCCCTGCTGGTATACGATGTAATTTCGGCAAGAAGCAGATTGGAGAACAACCGATACACGAAGGGTACGAGATTATAGACATCAATCATCCTTTGACGAAATGGTTGTTGGGCGTGGTCGAAAAGGATGCAATTTACACTTCTGGTTGTGAGATTGTTTCCTTGAGGAAGAGCGAGCTTCCCAAGGATGTAGATGTCTCATCTGGGTTTTATGCGTATGCTGTACAGAACTGGCGTGCACGTGGTGTAAAGAATGTAGATGAACTGCGTTACTATTTCGCCAAGGGTTTGTATGACGAATCGGGAAATGTGCAGATTGTGACAGGCGAGAAGGCAGAAAAACTGTTGGTGACTGTTATGATGCATGGGGGCAGGTATGATGTGAATTTGCTCGACCCTGCTGATTACAACGCTTGTGGAATGGCACTTAGCGCTATGACACGACAAATGGATGCCGAGTTCGATGCTTTCGAGGAAGATCAAAAGAAGCTCAATCACGACCTGGTGATAGAACAGTCTGAATATGTTTCGCGCACTGCGGCAATGAAGGCGGGGAAAATCAATGCGATGATAGACAAGATGCGGTTTGAGGGTAAGAAAGAGAGCGTGATAAAGATGAATATCGCGCGGAGGGATAAGGTCCTTGAATCGCGCGATCAGAGAATTGCAAGGATTCGCGAACGGTTAGATTGCGGACCCGAGTATGCCGATGTTGCCGTAGGAATTTTAAACATTAAGGAGGATTGAAATGGCTTTTGACTTTCGCCCGCGTCGTAGCTTTCTTGATTTCAGGTCCCAACCGGCAACTGCGGGAACGCCGGCTTTTCAAAGGGATCTTGAAATTTATGTTGGCATAGATTTTGGCACGACATTTTCCAAGGTGTCGTTTCAAGTAGGAGACCAAGAAGGCACAACCAAGTATTCCATACGGTTCAGATATCATGGAAAAGATGAGGATTATTGCCTACCGTCAGTCTTGGGTTATAATCCGCAGTCCCGAACGCTTATTTTTACACAGAATCCTGAGAAGATTGATGGGGTCGTTCCAGTAAAGTATTTCAAGTACAGCATGATAGAAAAAGGAGTCCCGCGTGATGTTGACGATCTGAAAGAGGGCCGGGCCGAGAATGACCCACAACGCCTATGTTCGGCATTTTATTTGGGACATCTGTTGAGGAATGTGAAAAAGACGATTCTAGAGCATAAAGCAGTAAAAGGCAGGTATAAGAGTATTCGGTGGTACGTTAACATGGGCGTTCCGGTAAGTGACTTTGCCGCAAAGCCCAAACCTGTTTACGACGAGGCTCTAAATGTTGCGTGGCGCCTTTCGGAACTTGAAGTACTTGATACTTCTTGTCGCATCGACATTTTGGATCGATTCTATAGCAAGTGGATTGATCATTCAACTTGGAGTGACAGGTTAAACACGGTTCCAGAATTATATGCAGAGATTATCATGTTCCTTCAAGCGAAGACGACGGATTCTGGTTTTTATGCTGTCATCGACATCGGCGGAGGAACAATGGATTTGGCAATTTTCATGAAACGCATTGATATGTATAAGCATGAGACGGACATCTACTGCGTTGCTCAAGATGTGTGTCCGTTGGGTTATGAAATGTATAGGCTTGTTCACGATCAAAAGGCGGCAAACAAGAAGATCAGATTGTCTTATGCAGAATGTCTTGAACACGGACGGCAGAATCACAAGCCCGAGATGCAGAAGTTGTTTAGAAAAGGCGGGCTGCTTGAGCAATTCTACATGGGCGGAGCGCGAAACGTGTCAGTTTATCATGACATAATAAAGGAAACTGATGCTGATTATGTAAGAATCTGGTCCCAATATCCTGGTTGTACAGAAAAGAACATTCTGGATTTTATGAGAGGGAGGTTCAATTTGGAAGTCACTAAGAATTCCCGATTGGTGATTTCTCAGATGTTGGCGCAGCCATTTGAAAAGATGCCACCGTTGGCCGGTCAGGAATGGAACAAGGGGGTTCGCATTCAGGAGAAGACACCGAGTCTTCAGGATTTACAAGACCACTTGTATGGAATTTGACATGTCGGATCATGGGTACGCATAGTGATGCAACTGAGAGAAAAGAAGATGGGACTAGTGAAGACAAAGCGATTGGCGGCGATGCGGAAGCAGCAGCGCGCGAAGGCTGAGGGCGTGCAAATCTGCCCCCTCGCCCGTGCATACCCCGATCAGGAGTTTCTAGAATAGCAGTGTCGCTCCATCTACATCACCTAAGAGGACCTCCGAAATGATAGAAGTCGAGACTAATCAACAGCTAAAAAAAGCCCAATCAGACGCACAATTGAAGAGGCGTGGTCTAATTAAGTGCCCACAGTGTGGCATGGTTGTTAAAGAGACTTACTTAAGGTGCCATATAAAAAAGGTGCATCGCAATATTAAAGGTAATGCCCGTAAGGAAAGGGAATTGTCCGAACGCAGAAAGCAATATGGTGGCGGAATCGTAGATTCGTATACGCCGAGACCTTCACTATCGCCTGCCGAAATCGATTATAAATCTACTAGCACGCTAGTCCCCTGTAATTGCGAAGTTAGAACAGGCGTTGACCTAATGCAAATTATACGAGGTCGTCCAGAGCTCATAAAAGGAACTTCCAAGCTTGGGACATATGTGGAATGCCCGTATTGTGGTGTAATAATTCTAAAGACTCGTTTACAATCACACGTTAGGAAGACCCATTGTAAGCCTAAATCTCGTCTAAGTACACCTAAAGGCAAGGATAAGCAATGTAAAAGGAGATCATTACGAAAGCCCCCCTCTCCTGAGGATATCCAGCGCGAAATCTACGGCGACTAGCCTTGACTAACCACCCGATCAGGTAGTTGGCGGTGGAGGGAGAGTATGGAATAATGGGCGACGGGAAGGAAGCCGTATGGGACTCGTAAAACAAGAAGGGTTGCGGCGATGCGGAAGCTCAGAGCATACAATCTTGGAATGAAAGAGGATTGATAATTTAAGAGGTGATGAGATGAAGAAAATACAGGTCGTGAGAGGTGATGTGTGGAAGAATCGAGATGTTGTCGCGGCGGCCAAGGGCGCGGGAGCACGGATGTTTTGTGCCGCGTATGTGACACAAGCCCAGAAATCATTGTTCCGCTCGGGCGATCGACTCGTTTGCGATGCAAGCACCAAAGCTGTTTCTTGTGGCGAGACAGATCCGGTGTTTCTCTTGGGGCTTTTGAAGGCAGGCGTTGAGATCTTCTCTTGTGAGGCGCTTCATGCAAAGTGCGCGGTATTCGATGATTTTGTGCTTCTGGGGAGTGCAAATATGTCGGAGTCATCGGCCAACCGGCTTGTTGAGCTTTCGGTGTTGCAGAAAGATTCCCGTCTTGCAACGGCCGTCCATGCGTTTATTGATGGCGTAGTCAGGACCGCTAACCGTCTCTCGGAGAAAGACCTGAAGAAGCTGCAAACGGTGTGGCGCACGAAACAGAGGCCTTGGCAAGGTACATTGGGCAAGCGTAAGGCGAACGGCACGAGGAGGTGGCAGGCAAATCATGTGGTAACAGTCACTCTCAACACCATGCCGAGCCGTAGGTTGACACAAGAAGAGATTGAGACAAGCGAACGTAAGGCTGGTGAGATTGTTAAAGAAGAGGGTTATTCGATGCGCGGGCGTGTGCTTGACTGGTATCACACATCGGAGGCATGGGGAAGTAATAAACCTAAGGCGGGGGACTCCATTATTGAGATTGAATATGAGTCGCATAAACAGAACGCAAGGGCGAAAGTGTATGGCCCAGGTACGGTTGTGATGGTGGACAGGAAACGTAAGACGCACATAGTACATTACATTACGCCTGACCGGGGAATAGCGTATGGTAAATTCAGATCCAAGTTTAAATGCGGCAAGAGTATGAATCGATACTGCATCTCGGATGATGATTTTGAATCGATGGCCAATTTCATAAGGCGTGGGGGAAAGTAACGTTTCCTATTGGTGTAGTAGCGCGAGAGGTGATGTCATGGGACTCGTGAAAACAAGAAGGCTGGCGGCGATGCAGAAGCAGCAGCACGCAAAGGTAGGAATGCCAAAGAAGGATTGCTTGATTTAATCGAAAGTGGAATGTTATGCATTTTGCGTTACTCAATGGTGTGCGAGTAGAACCGGAGAAGGGACTCGATGGAGCCGTATGCCCAATTTGCAAACAACCCGTGCGTGCTCGATGCGGCGAGGTGCGGATCAAGCATTGGGCACACAAGTCGGTTATAGACTGCGATTCGTGGAAAGAGCCCGAGACGACATGGCATCGAGAATGGAAGAACCTCTTCGGCGACCTGCAAGAACAGATGCACGAAAAGGACGGAACGCGGCACATGGCCGATGTCAAGACTCAGGCCGGGACAATTGTTGAGTTCAGGCATGGTCCTATCGACTTGAACGGCAAACGTACGCGTGAAGCTTTCTTTGGCGAGCCGATGTTTTGGGTTGTAGACTGCGCTGCTGAGCAAAAGAAAAATCGTTTCAATTTCAACTTCGGAAATGCGGTGAAGGCGAGCGTGCCTTGTGATGACCGTGAGATTTTCATGGTCGATGATCCAGCTTGCGTTTTCCCTCGAAGTTGGATTGAATGTAAGAGGTTTGTTTTCTTTGATTTTGGCGAATCGCAGCTCTGGTGCCTCTTTCCGCGAAATGACACATACAGATATGGCGTGTTCATGCGCGTCTCCAAGGCTGACTTCGTTGCTGTGGTCAAGGGGGGGTATGCCAAGTTCCGTGAACGGTGTGCAGACATCTTACGGCAAGTTAACGATTCGCGGCGAAATGTACGCAACAAGAATCGCGCATGTTTCGAACAGAGAGGCGGCTGGACGCAACTTCGGCAAGAGGAAACAAGTGCAGTCCCCACAGGTGCGGATGTCCCCTGGCCGATGACTTTCAACAGGTCAGTGTCGTTGGCGGTGACGGTGGATGCCGTGCATGGCTGGTTAATAGCACGGGGTCTGCTGAAGGAAGTGCTGACGGGATCCCAGATTGACGGCGAAGCAGATGGTACAGGATGTTGCGCAATCCATTGTTCGGCTTACTTCGATCACGTGCAGCTATATTGGTCGCGGAGAAAGCTAGAGGGAGAAGTGGGCTCGGACATCATAAATCAAGTGCCGGCATTAAACGACCTGAAGGAATCTGCTGGATGTTTCATTGGCGTGGCTGAGTATTACGTAGAAGAGCGACCTGGCAATCAGGTTAAAATACATCTCCGCAATTTTAAAAGACTGGAGGGTGGTCTTAAGAGCCAACAATCGAGTGAATGTATTTGGCGCTTGGATGATGCCTTGCGGTCTCAATTTGAGTTGATGCAGCAACGCGAGAGGTGATGTCATGGGACTTGTGAAAACAAGAAAGCTGGCGGCGATGCGGAAACAGCAGCGCGCGAAGGCGGGGATGAAGCCGCCGAAGGCCGGCGGCATGCGGAAGGGATCCCCTCCGCCCTTCCCAACCCGCCCCCGCAAGGACTCATTCCCGCCAAACCTCTAGTTCACAGTTTGCAAACTGTGAACTCGTTTGCGCCCCTAGACTCCCCGCCACTTCACATATTGCAATATGTGTCGTGGTTGGGAACGGTTTCCCGGTTCCCGCCCGCGATTCTTGAGAAATACCCGCTTGATGTCGAACATGACATCGCTTATAATACCCATCCTACGAAGGAGGTCAATAAATGTCCAAGATTGAGATTGTGCATGATAGCGTTGTGCTTCAAAAAACGGATGCCATCGTTAATGCTGCAAATACGACCCTTATGGGTGGCGGCGGCGTTGACGGAGCAATCCACGATGCCGCAGGTGATCGTCTATACTGGTACTTCCACGACCTAGGATGTACTTGCCGGCCTGGCGAAGCAATCGAATCACCTGGCTTCAACCTTCCTGCAAAGCATATCATTCATACGGTCGGTCCTGTATGGCAAGGAGGAAACTTCAATGAGCCGCAAATTCTGGCTAACTGTTATCGGAACAGCTTGGACGAAGCAATAGACCACGATTGTAAGTCGATTTCGTTTTGCTGCATAGCTGTTGGCGTGTACAGATACCCGCTTGAAGCAGCAACCCGAATTGCGTTGAGGACCGTGGAAGATTGGCTGAAACATCACACCGAAGACATTCTTGTTCGATTCTGTTGCTATTCAAAGAATGAATATGAGACATACACGGGTCTAGCAAAAGAGCTTGGGATCCAACTGCCGCTGGAGTGTAAGCCTGCAAGCAGAAATGAATACATGGCTGATTGTACCCTGGCGGCAGAGGACTTGAACGATGATCTTTGTCGATTTATAAACCGCCTTGAGTCAATAAAGAATTACACTATCCCAGGTATCTGCCAGAGATTTTTGTATATGATGCAGAGCCGTCCAGCAGGGCATGTCATTCCTCGACTTGAAGGGCTTGAGGAAGATGTGGCATTTCTGCGATACTTCTTCATGAAAGGCGTAGCGGCCATTCCTGGGGCAAGGTATGTCCCTGGATGGACACAACAAAAAGCCAATAAAGCAAAGTCACCCAAAGGCTATCATGAATCTTTGAAGCGGCGTGGCACCGATATCAATAAGCGACATTCCGAAAAACAAAAAGAAACATGCTTGGAGATCCTTTCAAAACTTGTAGATCCCCAGATGGAAAAAAACAAGTTGAAAGAAGAAGCCCGAAAGGAGGTTTATGCCGAACTCGGAATATCTCCGGAAGCCAGGCTCTTACGCTGTATATTTGGAGAAGACCCCGATAAAGTTACTCTTACTTGGGATAAGGAAGGAAAATGCTGGAAACTATTCAAGGCTGATCAATCAAACGGTTCTCTTGATGAGTCCCGTCCCCATGAGAACACGGATCTCGACAATGCATGACAGACGACGCATGACCGGGGTGGACGAGCCCGTTGGCTTTGACGAGCTAGTCGGGGGCGCACCATGTTTTGCCCCCGTTGGCGCAGTAGCATTGACACAGAAGTGCGAGAGGTGATTCCATGGGACTTGTCAAGACCAGAAGGCTTGCGGCGATGCAGAAGCAGCAGCGCGCGAAGGCGGGCATGCGCCCGCCGTGCAAGGACCGTAAGGTTCCGGTTCCTCGTGCTAAGTTCCCGTCCGCCCCGCGCCGGCCGTAGGATTGGATAATGCGGTGCCCGACCGGGCCAAATACCTTAAACGTCTCCAACCGCCCGAACCCCCGACAGCCTTTCTCCTTCTGCGTGCACTACCTCCGCATTTATATAAATCCGGTGCTTAACACTCCGCCCTAGATCCGCATTTGAACTACCACCGCATTTATATAAATCCGGTGGTAATCTCCAAGGCTATTTGGTATCATATCCTCCATGGAGAAACCACTGAAGCCGACATTGTGGAGGACTGCGCGGGCATTGGCGAACAGCGACCGCCTCAACCTCATGTACCTCGTCTCGACGGCGAAGGGCAGGAAGGGCGTCGTCGAGCTTGCCGCCGAGGCGAATCTCCCGGTGCCGACGGCGAGCATCTACCTCCGCGCGCTGAACGCGCGCGGACTCATCAGCGTCGTCCGGTCCGGGCCGTACGTGTACTACGGAACTGGTTCCGACCGTTCGCTTCCCGTCGCGATGAGCATCCAGGAATCTTTCCGCAAGCTTTTTGCGTTCAAGAAGTTGCCCGCCTACTGGACCGACGAACTCCTTCCGGTCCTGCGCGCATATTCCAACCCACGGCGGGAATCCATCGTGCGTCTGCTGCGGACCTGTCAGCCGATGCGCTATTCCGAGTTGCGCAAGCAGTCCGGACTCTGCGAGACGTCGTTCCTGCGGCACCTCGACATTCTGACCGCTGCCGGGATCGTCGAGTCAGACACGCGCGGCTCCTATTCACTCGCCAAGCCCAAGAACTCGCTTGCCGCCGTCTTCCTCAACGCATTGAGCACATGAATATCTACCTCCGCATTTATATAAATCCGGTGGTTGGCGGCGGCGGATGGAGTGTGGTATAATGGGCAGCGAATCCAAGGAGAAAGGTGTCAGAACGCCTCGGGTGTAAGTTAGGGCGGCTCTTCGCCGATCGAAACATGTCACGGCTCCTTGGATTTTTTCACGCTTGTGTCGCCTCCAGGACTGTGGTAAACTGTGTGGCGTTCCGGTGACTCCCGTAGCCATCGGTCCTAGTGCGGGCGGTTCTCCCGCCTCGACACGGGTCTGCGAAAGCAGGTCCTCGGCGCAGGGGAGCGATCCTAACTGCGCATTTTCTTTTCTCAGGGGGCTTGAAGGGGCGCACTTCTTTGATACGGTCGGTTGACACGGTGGTTGCTCGCCGTGAGGGCCAAATACCTTAAGCGTTTCCAACCGCCCGAACCCCCGACAGCCTTTCTTCCCCCGCGCGCTTAGAAACTTAGCTGTCGCCATTGACATCCAGAACACTGTTTAGTAAAGTATCACGCCGAATGGAGATGCTGACTCGGGGGTCGGTCCCCCTTGGGGATTTACTAAATTGCCAGTCAGCATCTCCATTTGTACTACACGACAAGCGAGGCTTGAAGTGTCTGATTTCTTCGATACAGCTGGTACTCGCCAAATACCTTAAATGTCTCCAACCGCCCTAACCACCGACCGCCTTTCTTCCCTCGCGCGCACTACCCCCGCATTTATATAAATCCGGTGGTTGGCGGCGGCGGATGGAGTGTGGTATAATGGGCGTCGGAAAGGCAAACTGACATGGCAACAAAATGCAGACATTGTGGGTCGACGAGCTACGGGCATGGATGCGCGTACGGCTCAAGCCGGATTCATGAGCACCGTGACGACGAGAAGCACTGCGAATGGTGCGGTTCGTCAAGCTACGGGCACGGATGCGCGTATGGTCCGGATCGGATTCACCGGCACGGCCCTGGCGGCAACAAATGCATCTGGTGCGGCTCGACGTCCAACGGCGCGGGCTGTCCCTACTCTCCGACGCGTCGCCATGAGAAGTGATGGCCGGCCGGTAGAAGGGCAGGGTGTGCGGGGCGTTTGGCGAGACGTTGCTTGCCGCCGTCTTGCGCCGCAAGCTCGATGCTTCGCTCTACCATGTCTTGAACGACATCTATCTACCGCTTGACGACGGTTCGACCACGCAGATCGACCATGTCGTCGTCTCGCCGTTCGGCGTGTTCGTCATTGAGACGAAGACCTACAAGGGATGGATATTCGGCAATCCCCGAGACGCCCAATGGACGCAAGTGCTCCACCGGCGGAAGAGCCAGTTCCAGAATCCGCTTCGCCAGAACTTTCTGCACGTGCAGCGACTTGTGGAGTTGACGGGCTTGCGGACGGATGTGGTGCACTCTGTCGTGGCGTTTTCGGGAGAGGCGACCTTCAAGACGAAGCTCCCGCCGGAGGTGATGCACTTTGCCGACGTGGCCGACTACATCCTGTCATTCAAGTCGAAAAAGATTCCGCAGGACGATGTGGAGGGGATTGTCGAAATAATCGTTCGTCTGGACGGCGCCATCCCGGCAGCGGTTCGCAAGTCGCACGTGAGGAATCTCCGCCGCCGCCATGAGAAGTGATGGCGTTTGCGAGAGAGGGACAACAGGGGCACGTTGACACAGTAGGATTGATACAGTTGCACGAGAGGTGATGTCATGGGGCTTGTGAAAACAAGAAGGCTGGCGGCGATGCAGAAGCAGCAGCGCGCGGCCGGAGCCGCGCAGAACACCTTCACGCCACCGCCGGAATCTGCTATAATACGCGGCGTTGAAAGTGTTAGCGACACGAGAAAGGATTGAACCATGCCACAATTGTCTGACTTCTACGGCCAGATAATCTGGATTTATTGGGACGAGGACAAGAGTAAGCACAAAGAGCCGCACATACACGCCGAATAT
>JAEEGL012434090.1_pt1 | contig 12485 bp, 4 predicted proteins | sample 9134231 | NCBI WGS metagenome assembly JAEEGL01 (sample SAMN16246548, study PRJNA631951) | gut metagenome | biome: gut microbiome; feature: rumen; material: fiber-attached | host: Bos | place: Iran: Karaj | collected 2018-10
ACCATCATATTGAACATTTTTTGGAGTTATACTTTTTCCGTTTATTTTAAAAGTTCCTATATTATACACGTATTCGCTAGAATAATTCCCATCATCATTGTTGTAATAATCTTCATCAAAATAACTATCAATAGCATATCCATCATTAAATTCAACATTAAAAACAGCAGTATATTTTTCATCAGCAAAAATATTAAAAGCATTATTTCCACCATTTTTCTTCCAGTCTATAGTAACGGATTTAATTCTATTATCAGAGGGGATAACATTATTAAAAACTGATTGACCAAATTTTGGCTCAGTAAAATTATCAATGTTAATATTTTTTATAATGTGATCATTATCAAGTTGATATGTGCCTATAACAGACAATACAGAAAACTTCTCTTCTTGGGAGGTAACCATTTTATATAATACTTGGTTTGGTTCAATAACTTTTAAATCTAATAAATCTCCTCCTATATGAGATAACCCAAAGTCAATATTAACATACGTACCTACCGGATATGTTTTATTAGTAATTGTTACGATATATTTGTTGATTGTAGGATCATATATAACTTTACCAACTACTCCTCCTGATTCCATTTCACTTATTGAATATGGTGTTGCTTCTACAGTATATTCATATTCAAATATATAGGTATCATCATATACTTCAGTCGATATAGGACTAATCACTACATTATTTATTTTTGTTACACCAGGATATTCAATTCCATCAAAATCAAATATATATCCATCAACTAGTTTAATCGTAAATTGAGCTCTATATGTTCCATCACTAAATTTATCACCTGTTTGTTCAACAGAGTTTTTAAAGTATTTAATATTGATAGAATCAATCTTTTCATCTGTAGGAGTAATACTCCTAACAATATTTCCGTTATAAGAAGGTTCTACAAAATCATTAACATTAATAGAATTTAAAATATGATCTTGTTCATAAAATTTTATAACTTCTACGGCATCAACTCTAGAATTCTCTGTACAACTATAATTTCCTTGTCTTATTATTTGATTTTGCTCAGTTATTTTAACTACCCATCCATCGCCATGATCGCGGAAATTATATCTGAAAGCAAAAACACTACCTACAGGATTACTTTCATTAATAACTGTACATACATAAATATCATTTTCAGTATCATGTTCAATTCTACCTATAAGACCATCATTGTGCTTTTCATCAACTAGAATCATATCAGCTTTAGCATTATAACTAATCATGAACACAAAAAATATACTTATTAACAATAAAAACATTTTAAATTTATTTTTCATAATATAACTCCTACTATCTAATTTGATTATAGCATAAAAAAATAATCGGTAACCCGATTATTTTATAATTACATATTTTGTATTTGAATATTTAGAAAAATATCTTGTGCCATCTACATCTTTATAAGTTCTCATTCTTATATAATATATTTTTCCTTTTGTCAATCCTGTTACTGTTCTTCCAGTATAATTAACTCCTAATTTTATTTTTTGTGCATTAGTAAATGAAGAATTATCACTATATTCAATGATGTATCCATCAGTTTGAACATCTTGTTTATCCCACTTAATCGAGAAACCGCCAGTTTTCGCACTTACAGTTGTAATAGTTGTTCCTTTTGGAATTACACGATATGCTTTCTTCCACTCTCCTGACCAATTACCCATTCCACGAATTATTATTCTTGCTGTTCCTACATTTATATTGTCTTTAAAGACAATAGTATAATCTACGCCTTCTTTTAATATCATTCCATTATAGGATAATTTTAGACTCAAACTTGTTTTCTTTCCAGTATATTCAGCATCTATTAAACCTTCAAGATTGACACTTCCTATTTTTCTTTGATATATTTTATATTTTTTTGTAACACTACCAGTGAATGATCCAATTCCACGAATAATCGCTCTTGCAGTTCCAGGATAAATATTATCCTTAAAGACTACACTATAATGAACACCTTCAATTAAAGTATTTCCTTTGTAAGTTAATTTTAAATTTTGAGTTGTTTTTGTTCCTTCAAATAATTTATTCTCTAATCCACTAACTGTAACTTGATCAATATCAGTCGTTACAATGTTAAATGAGCGATCAAGTTGTCCTTTATAATTTCCAATTCCCTTAATTGTGAAATAACAAGTACCTACATTTATACAAGAATCAGATTCTAAATTATAATCTACTCCTTCTTGAAGTTTATAAGTACGATCATGAATCACAACTTGGGGAGTAATAATACCACTAGTATAATTTTCATCATTCACTTCTATCTGTAAAAATTTAATATTAGTTTGCGTAAGTCCTTCAACCGTTACATTCATTTCAGCTTGAGAATGCCCGTCATCAGCTGTTACAATTACTTTCGCTGTACCATTTCTTACTGCTGTAATTAAACCTGTATTTGAAACTCTAATTATATCCTCATCACTACTACTGAAATGTACGTCCCTATTAGAAGCATCAATAGGAAAAACGTTATAAAATATTTGAAAAGTTTCATTCGATTCATCTATTACATTTATTGTTATATTTTCAGCGTTTAATGTAATTGACTTAGTATCAACTATTACATTAACAGGAATGTCAACAAAAAAATCTGTATTACTAACTCTTGCTCTTATTGTTGTTGAACCACCTCTAATTCCTGTTACAATACCATTAGCATTTACTTTAGCAACATCTATATTTTGTGATGAAAAAACAATATCATTATATTTATCTTCATCAAAGGGATTCATATTAATATGTATTTGTTTATTTGCACCTTTTCGAATTGAAATTGACTCTTCTTGTGAAGTAAGTGTTATTTCTGGTGTCTCACTTTCAACCATAATTATGAATGATTCGATAATATCACCTGAAGATGATTTTAAAGTTAATGTTGTTACACCTTGTTTTAATCCTTCCACTTCAACATAATGTAAGTATTTATTATCTGCAACTGTTCGTCCTGTTTTTCCTGTTTTTCTTAAAATTGTCTCATCTTCTATTACCCATTCAATATCACTATATTCAGTCGCAACTGAATTAACATAATTCTTTTTCTGATTTACTTCAATTGTATCGTTCACAACTTTTAAATTTATTTGATCAACAACGAGATAACTACCATCATTATATGCACATCTCAATATAACCGTTACATCACCATAGCCGTAAGTATTCAGTGAAGCTTTACCCCACCAATAGCTAATGCTTGCTGCTCCTACCCCTGACGAAGTCCAATCACAACTTTTTATCTCACCACTATTAATATCCACTGCTTCAACAGGATAAGATTCATTTTGCTTTAAATACTTTAGCGGTAAAACAATTCGAATATTATTGGTAAATACAAATGACAATTCAGGAAATCCGCTATTAATTACATTAATATTTTCAGCATTATCTTCTATAGTAATTGAATTTATCTTATAGTATCCTGCTTTATTGATATCATCATAAACAAATTCGTAAGTGCATAATCCATTATTATCACAATCCAACACATAATCTTTTTTTGAGTAATCTGGCAATGTATAGTTTGCTTTCACACTTTTAATACCACTTATAGTGTCACTTGCTTTAATGGTTAATTGTATCTTTCCACCTAAGAAGGCATGAACATCATTGATACTATATTCATCAAGACTTGGTAAACCCTGATCAGAAGTTAGCCCATTTACTACAAAATCTCCGCCTGACAAATCATAATCAGCGCCTTCATGCAATTCTTTGTTATAAAATGCTTTCTCTTGATTTTGACTGTTAGTTATTTCTATTCGATCAATTTTCCAAGTTCCATTTTCACCATAATCATTAAAAGCTATATGAACTTTATAATTATTTATTGTTTCTATGATTCCTTGATTGTTGGTTGAACTATATACACTATCAAAAGTTGCTTCAAATGGTTTAATTATATCACCAATTTTATAATATACGGTCGCCTCTACAATATCTAATTTATCTCCCATTACTAAGTTTAAAACTGTTTCATCATTAGCAGTAAGATTATTTTTTGTTAGTGAAATACCATCAGTATTTATTGTAGGATTAGATTCTCCATAATCATATAAATATACTGAATAATCATCTAAATTATCACTAACTATACTATAATTATTATTAGTATCACATGCTCTAATATATTTTATTTTCCATAATCCAGGAGATGGATTATAAATATAAGGCAAATATGAAGACACTTCATATTGTTTGGTACTATTATTATAATTCATTTCAATATCGCTAGAATCACTGCCTGTTTTTTGATTGTATAATCTTATCTGAACACTTTTCAATGTATTGTCATCAGTAACCTTAACACTATATGTTACATCTTTCCCAGTTAAAACTTTTCTTTTTGAAACATTTATAGAATTTCTATCTATAATTGGCGGAGTTGTATCTTCATTAATACCATGAACATTAAAGGTAAAGGGACGAAAATCGTATGAATATTCGTTCTCTTCTTCATAATATGGTCCTTGTGGATTATATCTATTAAATAACGTAGAATATATATTCATATCTGAAGCTCGAAATTTTAACATTTCAATTATATATTCGCCATTTGGAAAACTACTATCAATTGGTAAGTTCGCTACATATCTATCTGTTTCAGAATTATAATTAAAACTAATTTGAACTTCCTCATTAATTACTGGTTTTAAATAATAAGCATCAAAAGAACCTAAAGGTTTTTGCGTATTATTATCAATTTTTATACTAATATCAACTGTATCATCTATTGAAACATCTCTCTTTGATATCTCAAGTGTTGACATATCAATGAAGACTCTAAGGCTTGGAGTAACATTATATTTATATTGAAATACATAAGTATCTATATCGATAAAAGAAAAATCTGGGGTTATGGTTTTTCCATTGATTTTTGTTATGCCCGCATATTCTCTATCTTCAAAATCAAGTATATAACCATCCGCTAATTTAACAGTGAATTCTGCTATATATTTTGCAGCAGAAAAATAGGTTTTAGTTACTTCGTTAGATGATCCATCAACATAATATTTAATATTAATAGATTCAATTTTATCATCACTTGGAATAATTGTTCTAACAATTTCGCCATAATAATATGGTTCTTCAAAATCATTTATGTTTATACTATTAATAAGCTGGTTTTCCTCATAAGTTCTCATTATTTCCAGTTCATCGATTCGAGAATTTCCTGAACATTCTGTTTGCACAAGAACTTGATTTTCTTCAGTTATCTTTACAGCAAAAGCATCTCCAATATCACGAAAAACATATTTAAACAAAAAAATACTTCCTATTGGATGTGTATCATTAATAACGGAACATGTATATTTTCTCTTTGAACTATCATACTCAATTTTTCCAATAAGTCCATCAATATGTTGTTCATCAATTATAGTTATTGCTGCTTTAACATTATAACTAATCATGAACACAAAAAATATACTTATTAACAATAAAAACATCTTAAATTTATTTTTCATAATATAACTCCTACTATCCAATTTGATTATAACATAAAAAAATAATCGGTAACCCGATTATTTTATTATTACATATTTTGTATTTGAATACTGAGAAAAATATCTTACTCCATCTATGTCTTTATAAACTCTCATTCTAACATAATAAGTCTTTCCTTTTGTTAATCCACTGAAAGATTTAGCGGTACTACTAACTCCAACTAAAGATTTTTTTGTACCAGTAAATTGATTATTATCACTATATTCAATGACATAACCATCTGATTGAACATCTTGTTTAGTCCATGTAATAGAAAATCCACCAGTTCTAGAATTTATATTATTGATAGTTGTTTTCTTCGGAATAACACGATATGCTTTCTTTAGTTCTCCAGAATAATTACCTATTCCACGAACAATTATTCTCGCAGTTCCTACATTTATATTATCTTTAAAGATAATATTATAATCTATTCCTTCTTTAAGTACTACACCATTATATGTAAAAGTTAAATCAAGACTTGTTTTTCTTCCTGTATACTCAACATCTTTTAATCCAGTAAATTCAACACTACCTACTTTTCTTGGATATATCGTATAACGTTTGGTAACACTTCCAGTAAATTTTCCAATGCCTCTTATGATTGTACGAGCGGTGCCAGCATTAATATTATCTTTAAACGTTAATGTATAATCAACATTTTCCACTAACTCTTTACCTTCATAAATAAGTTTTAATGATTGTGTTGTTTTTGTTCCATCATATAGTTTATTTTGCATTCCTAATACAGTCACTGAATCAATATTAATTTTCGCAATATTAAATGCTCTTAATATTTCGCCTGTATAGTTACCTATTCCCTTTATTTTAACAAAAACAACTCCTACATTAATATTATTTGGTATGTATTCAACAGTATAATCAATTGTATCACAGTATCCATGACTATTATATCCTATACTTTCACACAAATAGTTCCAAGTTTCATTTGGACTCATTCTTTTTATAGTTATAGGAAGTACCACAGGTTCACCTGTATATAACATATTCTGAATTCCTTCAATATCCAATTCATTTATATCTTTTGGTAATATCTCAAAAGACTTTTCAATTTGGCCATCACATTTACCATCACTGATGCACCTTATTGTAACTGTAGCAGAACCTAGATTATTATAATTCTCATATGATAAATTATAATCAATATTATCTTTTAATATTTCACCGTTTATTGAAATAGAAATGTTTTGTTTAATTAAATCACCATAATATTTATCTTCTATTCCTGTTATTTTTGCATCATTTATATCATAATGAAAGAATCCTATCTCATATTCACTTTGTTCATTATTTGAACTAATGACATAATAATACGTTCCTGTTTCAGAAGCATAATATGTATAATATCCATTTGTAGAATAAAAACTCTTACTAGTTCCACTTGGAGTTATGATATTATTATATACATTAGATGTAGGGGTATATATTACATATTTTTTCCCTTTTTCTAAATCAATTTTATAATAATCTTCTGTGAAGCATTTGAATCCAACACTTACATCACAACCATCTGAACCAATATAACCCCTATATAGATTATTTAATTGAATTGTGCTTGCATCTTTTTTAGTATTATTTGGTTCATAATCCACATATTTATTATCAGTAGATATATATCTAAAAACATAATTAATTGATGTTTCATTATATACTTCAAAGCGAGGCTTAACAACTACATAATAGACACCCTTATCTAGCCCAACATGTAAATTATAATTGGAAGATTCTGTTAAGGACGCTTTAGCTGTTCCATTTGCATATACAACATTAGCATTCTTATCATAAATAGTAATTTGCAATTTTTCGTAAGATCCATTACTACTTATTGGCTTATTAAATTGCATTTCTAAAATACCTTTATTAAAGATTTCAACTTTATTAAATAAACCTTTTCTATTTGTAATATTATATGTATGAGTATAATTAGGATTTATAATAACTGGAGCATTAGGTTCAAAGTTAAAACGATATGAACTAACCCAAACAGGTTTTTTAAATTCATCATATATCGGCTTAATATTAACATAATATGTTCCTGGATTTAGTTCAACAAACATATAATACTTTTCTCGAGAACTATTTAATGTTTTATACATATCATTTTTATAAACTGTATCTCCATTATCATCTAATACCGTAATATCTAAATATCCATACTTCCAAGTACTTGATGAATCATGCGGTTGATCAAAATACATTTCTAAAATGCCTTTTTCTTCTACTATAACACGATTATAATAGTCAACATCGATGTATGTTTCCCATTCATGAGTATAAGTATATCCAAATGTTACATCAACAAATTCATCAATAGAACCACCATATGAAATTTCTTCATAATTATATTCAATAGAAGGCATTACTACGTCTTTAGATTCAACCTCAAATTTTATATAATAAGTTCCAAGAACACTCGGTTTCAAATATAAAAAACTATCAATATCATATTTGGAAGAGTATCTCTTATCAATTTCAGTACCATTCTCATCTAATAATGATACCGTAAAATTAGCTAGTAAAGAATTATTATAATTTAATTTTATTTTACCATTCTTCTTATCAAATACTATCTTGTTATAGAAAGTATCACCATAATGGCCAAACCATTCTCTAGAATAATTTTTATTATATTCTACATCTATTGGATTATCAAAAGTATCGCCAGTTTGTTGATTCTTACATTTAAATTTATAATTTAATGTTATTTGTTTATTATATGATTCATTAGATATAAACTTAATGTAATAAGTACCTGGATTAAGAGTTATATATTTGTAATTAGTTTTTGATATATTATTAAGAGTAATATCTATACTATCAATAATCTTTCCTGTATCATCCATAAAAACTTCCTGAAGTGATACTGGGGCAATACCATTAACACTAATACCTGTCTCAATAAGAGATTCTTTATCTAATATGACTTTATTATAATACACGACGTTTGTATAAGAATTAAATTGTATAGAATAATCTTTATCAAATTCTACTTCTAATGGATAATCAATAGTTTCACCTATTTCTATATCACTTACATCAATTTGATAAGATAAACTCGAATAACTATATTTATAATTCGTAGGATCAATCATAATTTTTATATAATATGTTCCAGAATCAAGTAATGTACTTAAACTAAAAGTATCTTCTAACTTAGTAGGATTAATATTCTTAACCTCTACTGTATTCCCTGTTCCATTTATAATCTCTAAATGAATTTGTGATAATCCTTCTAATCGTGTAGATAAGTTAATATCTACTTCAGATTTTTCTTGTAGCGTAATCTTATTATAGTTAGAAATACCTGACAAGCCATACCAATCAATTGAATAATTGTTTCCGAAAGTTATCAAAACAGGATCATTCATTGATTCGCCTTTATCAATTTCTCTATGAGTGAATTGATATTCCAAACTTCCTGTATCACTATCAATATTAGTTTCATATGAATTAATTTCAACATCATAATATCCATGGTCAAGTAATGCATATAAATACACTGTATCTTTATCAGTAAAATTAATCGTTTTAGTTAAAACACGATTGCCAGTTGAGTGATTCACTATCATAATACCAGCTTTTCGTCCAATATCTTGTTTAAGTTTTATTTCTAACTGATTCTTTTTATTTTAATAAATCGATCCAACCCATGATCCGTGTCCATGACCAAAAAAAGAAAAAGATCCTCCGGCATAATATCCAACAAATTCATTCATTCTAGATAAATCAATTTCAAATGGGTTATCATATGAACTACCAATTCCAAGAACTCTATATTTAATTTCATAATCCATTTTAATAATATCACCTTCGCTAGGTGTTGCCTTTACTTCTGTATAATAAGTACCAGGTTCAAGAGTTATATAATGATATGATCTATCATTATATTTACTAAAATCTAAGTTTCTAATAACATCAATATAATTCTTTTCTGAATTTAATAATCTCAAATTAATATTTAGTTTTGAAGTATCAACATTTTCACCTACATGAAATTTTACTTCAACTTCCGATTTTTGGAGTAAAGTAAACTGACTATAGTATGAGATACCATCTGATGAATTCCATTGCATTAAATAATTATTTCCGAAAGAAACAACGTTTGGATTATTAATTGAGTTACCAACCTCATCTGCTTTTACACTAATAAATGTAAGCAAAAATAGAGATATTAATATAAATAATACTTTTCTCATAATTTATCACCATCCAATGTCTATATCCGCCTTTATTGTAACACATTTAAAAATAATGTAAATAAAGATTATCTAAATAAAAAAGACGCTTTTTAAGCGTCTATTTATTTTATTACAATTGATTTTGTATTTGAATATGGAGAAAAATATCTTGTACCATCTACATCTTTATATACTCGCATTCTAACATAATATGTTTTTCCAGAAGGTAGACCACTTACTGTTCTTCCTGTATAATTTACTCCAAGTTTAATTTTTTGTGGATTTGTAAATGAAGTATTATCACTATATTCAATTATATAACCATCAGATTGTTCTGGCTGTTGAGTCCACTTGATTTGGAAACCACCGGCTTTAGAGCTAGCAGTTGTAATTGTTGTACCTTTTGGAACAATTCGATATGCTTTTTTAACTTCTCCAGAGAAATTACCTAAACCTCTTATAATTATTCTTCCAGTACCAATATTAATATTATCTTTAAAGATAATTTGATAATCAACGTCTTTTACCAAATCTTTTCCATTAAATTTTATACTTATAGGTTGACTAGTTTTCTTACCAGTATATACAACATCTTTAATACCAGCAGTATCAATATCAACTGCTCCTATCTTTCTTTGATATATTGTGTATCTTTTAGTCAAACTACCAGAATAATCACCAATACCTCTTATAATCATTCTTGCAGTACCTGCATTAACATTTTCCTTAAAAGTTAATGTATAATCAACATCTTTTCTTAATACTTTACCATTAAGTTCTACTGTAACGTTTTGGGTAGTCTTTGTTCCATCATATAATTTATTTTGCATACCTGTTACTTTTGCATAATTAACACTCATACTAAATATACCTATCATATATTTTTTTTGAGGATGCCCAAAACAATTATAAACTCTAAAATAAAACGTTCCTGTTTCTTTAGCTGTAAATTCATAATAATGATTTCCATCACTATCATATCTCTCTTCGTATCCATTATATGACGACATATATACTTCGCCTTCACTTGGTGTTGAAAATTTGGTTATTACAGAACCATATTCATCGATTTCATCATCATAAAATCTATATTTTTCTCCAGCGACTAAATTAAATTTGAAATAATCATTATCACCATAATTTCCACCATCAGGACTATAGTATGCGGTATAAAAATTATTTATTTTTAACTCAGTTGCCTTTTTTGCAGTTTCATTAGGTTCTACTTCTGTAAATTCGGTGGGTGTAAAATTATAAGTGTAATTAGTTACAATAGTTCCTGATGTTACTGTAAAACCTGGTTTAACTGTTACATAATAAGACCCTTTGTCAAGACCTATATATAATTTATAATTTGATGAAGCAGAATCAACAGCTTTATATGACTTGTTTTCATAAATTGGTTCTGCATTTTCATCATAAACAGTAAAATATAATTTACCATATTCTTGATCGCTATCAAATGGTTTACTAAATTGCATCTCCAAAATACCTTTTTGACTTAATTCAACTTTCATATAATGATTTAGGTGATCTGTTGATTTAGTCCAAGTTTTAGTGTAACTATTTCCAAAAACAATATCAACTGGGTCACTCATTAAGTCCCCTGTACCTGCTTTAACGTTAATGCCAATAAAGAATAATGCAATTGCCATAATAATTAATAATTTTTTCTTCATATCTAACACTCCTTACATGCTTATTATATACCGTATATATTATTATTTCAATCAACTTTTAAAAGAAAAAAGATGCTTTTTTAAAGCATCTTATTTTATTGTTAATTTTCCACCATTAGATGGATAAATCTGAATATAAGTATTACCATCATTAACAACTAATTCTTTTCCAGTTTCTTTATATTTATAAATTGTTTGACTAGCCTCATCTTTCTTTTCCCAAGTAATAGGAAGAGCATAACCATCAGTTATGTAATATCCTTCACCAGTACCAATGTTATGTGGTTTAACATAATTAGGATTACCATGATCAGTATAATTAGTATATTTAACTCCATAAACAATTACATTTTTAACATGATAATGTTCACCTGTAACTAAATCAGTATTCTTTTTACTATTCATATATCTTAAATAATACTTATTAGCTTCATCATATTTATAAATAGAAGTACGATAATTAGAATATTTGATACTAACATCTTTGGCTTCAATCTTATCTTTATATTCAGATAGATCTAATTCAACTGAATCATAATGTAATAAGTTCTTTTTATCTGTTGTTGATCTTAATTTCTTATCATTCATTGCTTTTGTTAAATGAGATGAATCAGTAAATAGAACATGTTCCCATGAACGTTTTAGAGATTTATCACGTACACCATAAGGTCCATCAACATCAATATCAGCAATCTTTTCATTTCTAATTCTTGCTAATGATTCAGGTGAACCTCCGGCATGAACATAAATAGCATCATTCTCAAATGCATAACCTAAATATTGATTTCTAGAACTTCTTACTGAACCTACTTTAGATAAATTAACATCTTTAAAAACAGCCATCATTCTTGTAATTCCACCTTCTACCATTAATTCATATACGATATAGGCATCTTGTAATCCTGATTGTGGTAATGCTTCACTCTTACAGTTAATCATAATAGCATAAGGTCTTGTTTTAGAATTAACATCAATTATTTTAACATCCTTACTATCAACTGTAGATTGTGGTTCAGGTGGAACTTCTTCTTTCTTAGGTTCTTCTTTTTTTGGCTCTTCCTTCGGCTCTTCTTTTTTATTAGTTAATAAAAATATAATTCCAACAATTGCAAGAACACC